>ERZ791929.22-NODE-22-length-207729-cov-20.600884_pt1 | contig 207729 bp, 168 predicted proteins | sample MGYA00510129_ERZ791929 | MGnify/ENA primary metagenome ERZ791929 (study PRJEB30046, sample SAMN00792049) | human gut metagenome | study: EMG produced TPA metagenomics assembly of the A metagenome-wide association study of gut microbiota in type 2...
TAAGTCCATTTATTTATACCTCCCCGGTGTCCGTGACGGCTGTCGGGGATTTTTACGTGATTGGCATTTGGGACGACTGAATGGTATTTAGAATATGAAGAAGAGTAATGTATACATAGGTGAAGTGATAAAACAGGTCATGGCCGAAAGGCAGGTGACAAAAGCCGAACTTGCCCGCAGATTGGGGGTGAGGCCACAGAGTGTGGACTATCTGCTGACACGAAAGAGCATTGATACAGATACGCTGTATAGTTTGTCATTGGCACTGGATTATGATTTTGCTGTTCTATATTCCATAAAAAAAGGAGTTGCTCTCCCTGTTGATGAAGAGGAGACGTTTAAAATGGGAAATGCAAAGATCACTTTAGAGATCGAGTTGCGACAGGATGAAATGTTGAAACTGAACCTGAAGCAGAAGATCGCAGATCTGCTGGAAGGAAAAGGAAAGTGATTTTGCGTATCTGATATCTTCTTTTATCTGTTCTTTCTATAAATCAATTGAAGGAAGAATGGTATCATCTCATATTTATTGCTGTAAACTGACTTTTTTCTGTTTTTGTAAACGATTGATAATTAATATGTAATGTGCCGGTGAATCAAAAGTAGCAGCCTTTGAAACAAATCTTTTAGTTGAGAAACGGGATTCCGCGTTCCTTTGCGGCATCAAAACAATCTCAATCAACTAAAAAATTTAAGTACCATGATGAAGAACAAAAAAAGGGCTGTTTGGTTGCTGGCTTGCTTCCTGATGGCCGGCTTCACAACCGCACAAGAAAAGAAAGAATCTTCCCGGACACCTTCCGGATCGAAAGAAGAAAGCAATCGCAACGTTATGCTGAACGCTTCGAGCGCCAATGGTCCTCGCGAAATCTCTATCGGCCTGCCTGGTGGAGACGTAAACGTACTCGAAAACGGACTTCCTGTAGTCTATACCTCTAATCCGCATAACGTAAATACCCACTGGCGTGGAGACAGCAGTCTTGGACACGTCGGACTGCTAAAAATCTCCGAAACCGCTATTACTACCGGAAATATCGGCTATGCCGTAAACTCTTTTACTCAGTTGGGGACTGAGAAATTCCGTGGAATCGTCAATTACAGCACCAACCACTTTGGCAAGCAGCAGTTCGATGCCAATATCAGCGGTGGTATGGGGAAAGGCTGGTTTTACAGTGGAAGTGTCTACCAGAACTTTGACCCGGGCAGTTTCAAACTGCGCTTTACTTCCAATCAGGACCGCACTCAAATTTATAAAGCAGCCTTGACCAAGAATTATAGCGAAGGGCGCGGACAGCTGTCGGCCATCTATCACTACAGCAACAGCCGTTGGCCGAGTAATGAAACGACTTCCGCTCCTTTCATCTATGTTGGAGACGGCAGCGTGAAAGAAATACCGGGATTCAGCCTCGGAACAAGTTCTTACCTGCCTGCCACGGGAGAAATGGTTTATCGTGATATGCGTACGGGGGAGCTGAAAAAGACCAATCTTTATGATGCCACTCTGAATAAAGGAAACCAGTTGACTTTGCTCAATACCTATACTTGGGACAACGGTCTGAACTGGAAGGTTAACCTGAAGTATGATCATGCCTTGGGTTCGTATGTCTATCAGACCCCGATGGCCATGGAACAGAAGGATGCCTCCGCCGGCTATTTTCTGAAAGGAACGGACGGTACGTTGAAACCGTATGAAGGGTATGTGCAAAGTCGCATGTCTTGCTTTAACCGGGGGACGATTGACGAGTTCTTCGCCACTTCCGAACTTTCACGCCAATATCGCAATATGACCTGGAGGCTCGGTGTGAACGAATGGCACTACAAAGTGGATTATGCTTCGAACACAACCATGTACGACCATACGGTAGAAGAGTATCCCGAGCGTCTGGTGCGTGAGGGGAATACGGACGGTGTGTACTACGATTTCAATAAAAATGCTTCGGAATACTACAAAGGGCACGAAAACAAGTTAGCTGTTTATGCCACCCACGACTGGGATATTTCTCCCCAATGGAATGTATATTATGGTGCACGTCTGGAATGGCAGCATCTGGAAGGAGAGAATGCGGCTGTGTATGACGCAGAAGGAAATGCCGTAGGCCGTTTCGCAGATTATTATCTGGGCGCCGTATCCGATAAAGGAGTCAGGATTACACCCCGCCCTTTCGATTACGACTGGATGAACATGGCATTCACTGCCGCCGCTACCTATAAACTGACCCGGGAGTTCGGTTTCACCGCCGACTTTACTTACAATACACAACGTCCCGGTTTGTCGAACTTTGCACCTGCCACAATGCCCAATACCGATAAAATATCCGTTCCCCTGGGACGTGCCGGGGTCTATTATAACACGAACTGGATTAGCCTGACTTCTCTGTTTTCCTACATTTCGAAAACAAACAATAACTCGACGCTCAATCTGATTAATCCGAATGACCGGACCGAGATTCTTGCCGCTCCGTTGAGTTATGACATCAAGACCATCGGCTGGACGACGGATGCAGTGATCAAACCGTTCAAAGGCTTCAACTTCCATTTCCTGTTTACCTACCAAAGCCCGACTTACAAGAAATATGAAACGAGTGTGACTTTCAAGGACGGTACGATAGGTGAAATCAATGCCACGGGAAATATTGTGACGGAGATTCCGAAAGTGCTTGTCGAACTCGATCCCAGCTACAACATTACGAACGACCTCAGAGTCTGGGCCAGCTTCCGCTATTTCAGCAAGACGTACGCTAACATTAAAAATGCTTACTACTTCAACGGGCGTTGGGAAACTTTCGGTGGTGTCAACTGGACGGTGAACAAACATCTTGCATTGAGTGCCACAGTCGTTAATTTCCTCAATCAGACCGGAGCCAAAGGAAGTATTGCCGGTGCCGAACTGGTGGACAAAAAAGACGCGGCATCCTATAACGGTCATTGGATGGCAGGCAGCTATATTCGTCCGTTTACCGTGGAATTTGCTGCCAGCATTCGTTTCTGACGCGGTTTGGTATCAATCGTTATACTATTTGAAACAAAAATAATAGCCGGTGGCAGATAACTCCGCTATCTTTGCCATCGTAAACACAGCTATTGCATTACTAATAAAAAACATCCTGTTATCATGAAAACAACTTTTATGAATGTAAGTAGAAGAGTGATCGGCACTTTGGCTGTTTTACTCGGAATTTCGTCTTGCCAGAGCTCACAATCTGAAATGACATTTGAACAAGAAGGCGACAGCCTTACCGTAATTCATATTACAAATCCTACCCGATATTTACTTTTGCCCATCGAAGAACAGACTCCCGAAGCGCAGGTTTGCATTGCGTCAGATTCGGTTCCGGTAGAGATGGACGTGCGCCTGTCGAGGGCGAAGGTGGACTATTTCGTCCCTTACGCCTTACCTGAAGGAGAGAAAAAAGTAGCTGTGCGCATCCGCCACTTACCGAAAGATGCCTTGTGCTGGAAAGAGCTCAAACTCTCGGATACGTTTGATACCGCCAATACGGACAAATACCGTCCTGTCTATCATCATACTCCGCTTTACGGATGGATGAATGATGCCAACGGGCTGGTATACAAGGATGGCGAATATCATCTGTTCTATCAGTATAACCCTTACGGCTCTATGTGGGGCAACATGCACTGGGGGCATTCGGTAAGTAAGGATCTGGTACACTGGGAACATCTGGAACCGGCGCTTGCCCGCGATACGTTGGGGCATATCTTCTCCGGAAGTTCGGTGGTGGACGATGCCAATACAGCCGGTTACGGCGCAGGTACCATCGTTTCTTTCTATACCTCGGCCAGTGACAAGAACGGACAGATACAGTGTATGGCTTACAGCACCGATAATGGTCGTACGTTTACCAAATATGAAAAGAACCCCATCCTGACTCCGTTTGACGGATTGAAGGACTTCCGCGATCCGAAAGTGTTCTGGTATGCTCCGGATCAGAAGTGGGTGATGGTGGTATCGGCCGATAAAGAGATGCGTTTCTATTCGTCACCGAACTTGAAGGACTGGACGTATATGAGCGGTTGGGGCGAAGGCTACGGTGTTCAGCCCAGTCAGTTCGAGTGTCCCGATATGGTGGAACTTCCGGTGGACGGTGATCCGAATCATAAGAAATGGGCGTTGATAGTCAACGTGAATCCGGGATGCTACTTCGGTGGAAGTGCCACTCAGTACTTTATCGGTGATTTTGACGGCGAGAAATTTGTTTGCGACAATAAGCCGGAAACTGTGAAGTGGCTCGACTGGGGAAAAGATCACTATGCGACTGTCTGCTTCTCGAATACGGGTGACCGTACGATTGCCGTGCCTTGGATGAGCAACTGGCAGTATGCCAATATTGTGCCTACCCGCCAGTTCCGTAGTGCCAATGCGTTGCCTCGCGAACTGAGCCTTTATACTCAGGATGGAGATATCTATATGGCTGCCGCTCCGGTGGAAGAGACGAAGTCGCTGCGTAAGGAGTCGCGGGAGATTCCGGCCTTTGAGGTGGCGGACGCCTATCATGTGGATTCACTGCTGGCCGATAACCGGGGAGCTTACGAGATAGAGCTGGAATTGGCTGCCGGTTCGGCGGAAATCATGGGACTGAAACTGTTCAATGAGAAAGGGGAGAATGTAGATATCTATATCAGCCTTCCGGAGAAGAAACTGGTGATGGACCGCACTAAGAGCGGCATTGTAGATTTCGGAAAGGACAGCGCCCCTCATGCCATCGAGGCACACGACCGCCGGAAGCAGAACTCCATCAACTATGTGGACGATTTTGCCTTGGGTACCTGGGCTCCGGTGAAGAAGGCCGACAGCTATAAACTGGATATCTTTGTTGATAAATGTTCGGTGGAAATCTTTCTGAACGGTGGAAAGATTGCCATGACAAACCTGATATTCCCCACAACTCCCTATAACCAGATGAGTTTCTACAGCCGTGGGGGAGCTTTCAAGGTCAGCCAGTGCAAGGTGTACAGGCTGTAGCTTAAATCTGCTTTTTTTAAATTAACATATCATGGAAAATACCAAAAACAACTCTTACATGAAACTTATCCCGGTGATGCTCTGCTTCTTCGCCATGGGATTCGTAGACTTGGTGGGCATTGCCTCCAACTATGTGAAAGCAGATTTAGGACTGACGGATTCACAGGCAAATATCTTTCCGTCGCTCGTGTTCTTCTGGTTTCTGATCTTCTCGGTGCCTACGGGAATGCTGATGAACCGCATCGGGCGTAAAAAGACCGTGTTGCTTAGTCTGCTGATCACCTTTGCATCGTTGCTGCTGCCTGTCTTTGGCGACAGCTATCTGCTGATGTTGGTCTCTTTCTCGTTGCTCGGAATCGGCAACGCACTGATGCAGACATCACTCAATCCGCTGCTTTCCAACATCGTGAGCGGTGAACGCCTGGCAAGCACCCTTACTTTCGGGCAGTTCGTAAAGGCCATTGCCTCTTTCCTTGCCCCTTACATCGCTATGTGGGGAGCTACGCAGGCTATCCCTACCTTCGATTTAGGCTGGCGGGTACTGTTCCCCATCTACATGGTGGTGGCAGTCGCTGCCATCCTGATGCTCAATGCCACGCAGATCACCGAGGAGCCTGAAGAGGGTAAGCCCTCCACTTTCGGGCAGTGTCTGGCTTTGCTGGGCAAACCTTTCATCCTGCTCTCGTTTCTGGGCATTATGTGCCATGTCGGGATCGATGTCGGCACCAATACCACAGCACCGAAGATTTTGATGGAACGTCTGGGCATGACTCTGGCAGATGCCGGGTTTGCAACCAGTCTCTACTTCATCTTCCGTACGGCAGGTTGTTTTCTGGGGGCATTTGTTTTGCAGAAGATGGCAGCCAAAACCTTCTTCGCCATCAGCGTGTTGTGTATGCTGGCGGCTATGGCAGGGTTGTTTATTTTCCAGGATCAGACGATGATTTACGTTTGTATCGCCCTGATCGGGTTTGGAAATTCCAATGTATTTCCTATCATCTTCTCGCAGGCATTACTTTATATGCCGGGCAAGAAGAACGAGGTTTCCGGACTGATGATTATGGGACTTTTCGGAGGAACCATCTTCCCGCTGGCAATGGGAGTGGCTTCGGATGCAGTGGGACAGAGCGGAGCCGTGGCCGTGATGACGGTCGGGGTACTCTATCTGATGTTCTATACATTGAGAATCAGAAAGTAATTTATTTAATAACCATAATGAAGCGGTAACCTTGAGGGTGTGTTATAATTCACCACAGAGTAGCACAGAGTTCCACAGAGAGAACTTAATCTGTTGATAGCTAATGGATATTTATCTGTGTAATCTATGGTGAATACGAGTTCCGACACACCTTCCTGAGGTGAGGCTTCCCAATTCATGCCATGAACAATATAATCGTAGGAATGGGCGAAGCACTTTGGGATGTGCTGCCCGAAGGAAAGAAAATCGGGGGAGCCCCGGCTAATTTTGCTTATCATGTGTCGCAGTTTGGCTTTGACAGCCGTGTGGTCAGTGCGGTGGGAAACGACGAGCTGGGAGATGAAATTCTGGAAGTATTCCGGGAAAAACAGTTGAAGCACCAGCTTGAGCGGGTCAATTATCCGACAGGAACCGTGCAGGTGACTCTTGACGGTGAAGGAGTGCCGTGTTATGATATTAAGGAAGGCGTAGCATGGGACAATATCCCCTTCACGGACGATTTGAAGCGTTTGGCACTGAACACGCGGGCCGTATGTTTCGGTTCGCTGGCACAGCGCAACGAGGTGAGCCGCGCCACCATCAACCGCTTCCTCGACACCATGCCCGACATGGATGGACAGTTGAAAATATTCGATATCAATCTCCGCCAGAGTTTCTATACCAGGGAAGTGTTGCGCGAATCTTTCCTGAAGTGTAACGTGCTGAAGATTAACGATGAGGAGCTGGTTACCATCAGCCGTATGTTCGGCTATCCGGGCATCGACCTTCAGGATAAATGCTGGATTCTGTTGGCCAAGTACAACCTGAAGATGCTGATCCTGACATGCGGTACGAACGGTAGTTATGTATTTACCCCCGGTGCGGTCTCTTTCCAGGAAACCCCGAAAGTGCCGGTTGCCGATACCGTGGGGGCAGGTGACTCGTTCACGGCAGCTTTCTGCTCATCTGTTCTGAAAGGAAAGAGTATACCCGAGGCACACAAACTGGCAGTGGAAGTGTCGGCTTACGTGTGTACACAGAGCGGTGCGATGCCCGTACTACCGGATGCTCTGAGAAATCGTTTAGATGATTAATGTGTTGGTTTATATAGGGTTATTGATTGGTTGATAGAGTCGTGGGGATGTGTCATAACTCTTTTCACCACAGAGTATCACGGAGTATCACAGAGTCTTTTTAATAACCAACGATTTAAAATCATCTCTGTGTTACTCTGTGTCCTCTGTGGTGAGTTTTGACACACATCCGTCTTGGTTTTAAACCGGCCGGATGGAAGATTTCGGAGGGAAATTGTTATATTTGCCTCCGGAACCTTTTATGTAATAACCAACCATGAAACGTGTACTTTTCTTACTTGGGCTGGTTTTGTCGGGACTGCTTGTCTCGTGTAGCCATGATGCTTCCCGGTACGTCATCGGCGTGTCGCAATGCAGTGATGATACCTGGCGGCATAAGATGAATGACGAGATACAGCGCGAAGCCTTATTTTACGGAGGCGTAGAGGTAGAGACGCGTACGGCGAATGACGACAGCCGGCGACAGATAGAAGATATACGTCACTTCATCCGGCAGAAGGTAGACTTGCTTATTGTGGCTGCCAACGAGGGAATGGCTCTCACTCCTGTTGTGGAGGAAGCTTTCGATAGAGGTATTCCGGTGATTATGGTGGATCGCAGGATACTTTCCGATAAATATACCGCATACATCGGAGCCGACAATTACGAGTTAGGCAAAGCCGTCGGCAATTACATAGCCCATCGCCTGAAGGGGCGCGGAAAAGTAGTCGAACTGAGCGGACTTGTCGGTTCCACTCCTGCCATCGAACGTCACCAAGGCTTTATGAGTGCCATCAGCCAGTATCCGGGCATCACCTTGCTTGCCCGGGAAGATGCGGGTTGGTTGAGGCAGCCTGCCGAAATAAAGATGGATTCCCTCTTGCAGTGTTTTCCGGAGATTGATGCCGTGTATGGGATGAACGACCGTATGGCTGCCGGTGCTTATCAGGCTGCCAGACGTCTGGGACGTGAGGAGGAGATGCTGTTTGTAGGTATCGATGCTCTGCCCGGCAAGGGTAACGGAGTGGAACTGGTACTGGACAGCGTGCTGGATGCTACCTTCATTTATCCCACCGAAGGAGACAAGGTGGTTCAGCTGGCGATGGATATTCTGCAAAAGAAACCTTTTAAACGGGAGACAAAACTGAAGACAGCAGTAGTTGACGCGGTAAATGCGCACGTGATGGAATTGCAGACAGCCCATATCAGCGAGTTGGATGGAAAAATCGAGACGCTCAACAGCCGGGTAGGGACGTATCTTTCGCGGGTGGCCACGCAGCAGGTGGTGCTGTATGGGGGCTTTGTCATCCTGTTGTTGATCGTCGGATTGTTGATTGTCGTGTATAAATCTCTCCGTTCCAAGAATCGCCTGTACCGGGAACTTTCCCGCCAGAAGGAGCAACTGGAAGAGCAGAGAGACCAACTGATAGAACTTTCCCATCAACTGGAGGAAGCCACACATGCCAAACTGGTTTTCTTTACCAACATTTCACATGACTTCCGCACCCCTCTCACTCTGGTTGCCGATCCGGTGGAGCAGTTGTTGGCCGACCCGTCATTGGAGGGTGACCGGCGCAGGATGTTGTTGCTGGTGCAGCGCAACGTACAGATCCTGTTGCGTCTGGTCAATCAGATACTCGATTTTCGCAAATACGAGACGGGAAAGATGGAGTTTACCCCGGTCCCGCTCAACCTGTTGCAGTGCTTCGGAGAGTGGAACGATTCGTTTCAGGCAGCCGCCCGGCGGAAGCATATCCATTTTTCGTTCGACAGCATGCCCGGTGCCGATTACCACACTCTGGCGGATGCTGAGAAGATGGAGCGTATCTACTTCAATCTGTTGGGCAATGCGTTCAAGTTTACCCCCGAGAATGGTAAAGTCACTGTCCGGCTTTCGGCTTTGCAGAAAGAGGGCACTCCTTTCTTCCGTTTTACAGTCGCCAATACCGGGAGTCTGATTTCGGCAGAACATATCCGCAGCATCTTCGACCGTTTCTATAAGATCGACAGGCATCATACCGGTTCCGGTATCGGGCTGGCACTGGTAAAAGCGTTTGTCGAGATACATGGCGGAATCATCGAAGTGGAGAGTGACGAACGGCAGGGAACTGTCTTTACCGTCGATTTGCCGGTGCGGACATGCGAAGCGGAGACCGGCGTGGCATCTGCTCCGGTGGAGGCATCTGCTCCGGACCGGGTGGATAACCTGCTCCGGGAGGATGAAGCGGAGAACTTCAATGATCCCTCCAAACCTTCTGTACTTGTGATCGACGACAATGCTGACATCCGTGCTTATGTGCACACATTGCTCAATTCGGAGTACTCCGTCATCGAAGCTGCGGACGGGACCGAAGGAATCCGTAAAGCGATGAAGTATGTTCCCGATGTCATCATCTCCGATGTGATGATGCCGGGGATTGATGGTATCGAATGTTGTCGGCGGTTGAAGGGGGAATTGCAGACCTGCCACATTCCCGTGATCCTGCTGACAGCTTGTTCGCTTGACGAGCAGCGTATTCAGGGATATGCCGGTGGAGCCGATTCTTATATTTCCAAGCCTTTTAGTTCGCAGTTGCTGCTGACTCGTATCCGCAATCTGATTGAGTCGCGACGGCGCATGAAGCAGTTCTTTGGCGACCGGCAGACATTGGCCAAAGAGGATATCTGCGATATGGATAAAGATTTTGTCGAACGGTTCAAGTCCCTGATTGAAGCAAAGATGGGTGATTCGGAACTGAATGTGGAAGATTTGGGCAAGGAGATGGGGCTGAGCCGTGTTCAGCTCTACCGGAAGATCAAGTCGCTCACCAATTTTGCGCCGAACGAACTGCTTCGCATGGCACGGCTTAAGAAAGCGGCTTCGCTGCTGGCCTCTTCGGACATGACGATAGCAGAGGTTGGATATGAAGTGGGTTTTACGTCACCTTCCTACTTTACGAAATGCTACAAAGAACAGTTCGGTGAAAGCCCGACGGAGTTTTTAAAAAGAAGCGGATTATAAAAGAACCTGCTGCATAAAAGCGATACACCCATGAAAGATTATAAAGAAAATAAATCTAATTTGTCCGAAACTTTTTGCAATGAAGTATACAGTGTCGTGCGTGAAATTCCTGCCGGTAGCGTTCTTACTTATGGTGATATTGCCGCTTTGCTCGGGATGCCGCAATATTCACGTATGGTGGGGCGTGCATTGAAGCAGGTACCTGCCGGTTTAAGCCTTCCTTGTCATCGGGTAGTCAATGCCATAGGGCGATTGGTGCCCGGATGGGATGAACAGCGGCAACTGCTGTCCGATGAAGGTGTTTCATTCCGAAAAAACGGTTGTGTCGACCTTAAACTTCACAGGTGGAAGAGCGACAGTATTTGAGTGGGGTGATGCCGGCTTTCTTGTGGCAGTTTATGTACATGCGGCGTGTTCATCGAAAATAATGTGATGAACTATTTGAACGCTCGGCTTGTTTATTTAATTGTCCGTACACACATCTTTGGGTAATACCTGTGTATGGATGTGAATTTGACTTTCGGGATATAGTAACTATCTGTTGACAGGAATCCTGTCTGTAATAACCGGGTTAAGAAATCATATTTGACCGGGGGAACAACACAACCGTTGTTTTCCGGTATCAACTTTTTTACTATAAAGAAGTGTTTGTTTTCGTGTGTGTAGGCCGCCCGGTCCGTTTTTTAATAATCTAAACCCTATTATGTATGAGTAAAATAACGATTAAAGACTTGTATCTCATTTTTGGCAACGACAAGCAGCATGCTTTGCGTATGTTGAAAGAAGGAAAGAGCAAGAGTGAGATCTTAAAGGAAACCGGATGCACGGTTGCCGTAAAAGATGCAAACCTCTCTGTCCGGGAGGGAGAGATATTCGTGATTATGGGACTTTCGGGGAGTGGGAAATCCACTTTGCTGCGTTGTATCAACCGATTGATAAAACCTACTTCCGGTGAGGTAATCATCAATGGAAGAGACATTTCGAATGTTACCGATAAAGAGCTGCTCCGTATCCGGAGAAAAGAACTGGCTATGGTGTTCCAGCATTTCGGACTGTTGCCCCATCGTTCGGTGTTGCATAACATAGCTTTCGGGCTGGAGCTGCAAGGAGTGAAAAAACAGGAACGTGAGCACAGGGCGATGGAAAGTATGCAGTTGGTGGGTTTGAAAGGTTACGAGAATCAGATGGTCGGCGAACTGTCCGGCGGGATGCAGCAACGTGTCGGGCTGGCCCGTGCTCTGGCCAACGATCCTGAAGTGCTGCTGATGGATGAAGCTTTTTCTGCCCTCGATCCTTTGATCCGTATACAAATGCAGGATGAATTGCTGACTTTACAGTCTAAAATGAAAAAGACCATTGTGTTTATTACTCACGATTTGAATGAAGCCATCAAGCTGGGTGACCGGATTGCCATCATGAAGGATGGGGAAGTGGTGCAGGTAGGTACTTCGGAGGAGATTCTGACAGAGCCGGCGAATGCTTATGTGGAACGCTTCGTGGAGAGTGTGGATCGTAGCAAGATCATTACCGCCGCTTCGGTGATGGTTGATAAACCCCTCGTGGCCCGGTTGAAGAAAGAAGGGCCGGAAGTTCTGATCCGTAAAATGTTCGAACATAATCTGACCGTGTTGCCTGTGGTCGATGCAAACAATGTGTTGGTGGGAGAGGTGCGTTTAAAGGATTTGCTCCGGTTGCGTAAAGAGCAGGTGAAGTCAATAGAGTCGGTCGTTCGCGAAGAAGTGCATTCGGTGCTGGGAGATACGATATTGGAAGACATCCTGCCATTGATGACCAAAACCAATTCTCCTATCTGGGTGGTGAACGAAGGCCGTGAATTTCAGGGAGTCGTCCCCTTGTCATCGCTCATTTTCGAAGTGACCGGAAAGAACAAACAGGAAATCAATGAAATTATTCAAAATGCAATAGAATTATGATCAACATAGGACAATATATTGAGGAGCTCATCAACTGGATGATGATACACTTCTCCGCTTTTTTCGATGCGCTGAATCTGGGCATCGGCAGTTTTATCAATGGGTTTCAGCATATCTTGTTTGGTATCCCCTTTTATCTGACCATTGCTGCAATGGTGTTGCTGGCATGGATGAAAGCCGGGCGCGGGGTGGCGGTTTTCACCCTTTTAGGGTTGCTGCTTATCTACGGTATGGGCTTTTGGGAGGCCACCATGCAGACATTGGCACTGGTGCTGTCATCTACCTGTCTCGCCCTTATCGTGGGGGTGCCCATCGGGGTGTGGACGGCAAACAGTAACCGTGCGGAGAAAGTGATACACCCCATACTGGACCTGATGCAGACCATGCCTGCCTTTGTCTACCTGATACCTGCCGTCCTGTTTTTCGGGCTGGGGGTGGTGCCGGGAGTGTTTGCCACCATCATCTTTGCAATGCCTCCGGTGATTCGGCTGACGGGACTTGGCATTCGCCAGGTACCGAAGAACGTGGTAGAGGCTTCGCGTTCGTTCGGGGCCACCCGGTGGCAGCTGCTTTATAAAGTGCAGTTGCCTCTGGCCTTGCCCACTATCCTGACCGGAGTGAACCAGACGATTATGATGTCTCTTTCCATGGTTGTCATTGCAGCTATGATTGCGGCAGGCGGCTTGGGTGAAATCGTTCTGAAGGGTATTACCCAGATGAAAATCGGTTTGGGCTTTGAAGGAGGTATAGCGGTTGTGATACTGGCAATTATTTTGGACCGGATTACCCAAGGGATGGTTCGTCGTAAGAACAAAAAATAGAAAGGAGAAAGAATCGATATGCGGAAATATAGGATAATAGGAAGTTTGTTGTTGTTACTGGCCGTGATGTGTACGGCCTGTAACCCGGATACCGGGAAAAAGAAGATAAGCATCGCCTATGCCAACTGGCTGGAGGGCATTGCCATGAGTCATCTGGCCAAAGTGGTGCTGGAAGAGCAGGGGTATGAGGTAGAACTGCTCAATGCGGATGTGGCCCCCATCTTTGCGTCGGTTTCGCGTCGGAAAGCGGATGTGTTTATGGATGCCTGGCTGCCTGTGACGATGAAAGACTACATGGATCAGTATGGCGATCAGATCGAGTTTATCGGTGAGGTATATGACAGTGCAAGGGTCGGGCTGGTAGTGCCTCAGTACGTCAGTATCGACTCAATCGGAGAACTTGCTTCCCATAAAGGGCAATTCTCTTCCGAGATTGTCGGGATCGATGCCGGAGCGGGCATTATGAAAACTACGGATAAGGCTATTGCGGACTATGGGCTCGATGGATATAAGTTGCTTACTTCCAGTAGCTCTACCATGTTGGCTTCCTTGCAGAAAGCCATGGATAAAGAATCGTGGATCGTCATCACCGGATGGACACCGCATTGGATGTTCGATCGCTATCCCCTGAAGTTCCTGCATGACCCGAAAGGTACTTATGGGAATGTGGAATCTATCTATGTCGTCGGATGGAAAGGATTTACGGAGAAAGATCCTTTTGCGGCAAAGTTTTTCAGCAATATTAAATTCACTACAGAAGAGATCAGTTCGTTGATGAAAGCATTGAAAGATGCACGGATGGACGAAGAAGACCTTGTCCGAAAATGGCGTGACGAACACCGGGAACTGATAGAAAGCTGGATTCCTGAATCATAAGCGGTATATGTGTGTCCGGGAATCCAACTTCTGAGTTCTGTCTATCGGGTAACGGCGGTGCGTTGGTAGGCAAGCCGTTCCGTACCGTTCTTCACATAAATGATGCCACAATAGGTGAAACCGTTCTTCAAGAGAATGTTTTGGAGAACTTTATTGTCACGGTGAGTGTCTACACGCAGGTTCGGACAGTGGGACGAACACCATTCCAGGCATAAGTCCATCAATCCCTTTACCCGTCCGCCGGATGCGATGCGATGGATTACCCCGTAAGGAGCATTGTTGAGCCAAGCGCCGTCTTTGATAACTTTATAGTTGGGGTCCTCTCCCCGGATGAAGGTAAAGCAACCTTCCAACTCCCCGTTTTCATTTACAAATACATAACTGTCCCCGTTTTCGATGTCCTGCCGGATATCATCAGGGGAGGGGTATCCGTTGATCCACTGGTTAGCATTGCCATTGGCAGCCATAAAGCGGCGGGCACGTTCGTAGAATGGCATCACTTGGTCGAGTTCTTCAAGTCGGGTTGGTCGTATGGTTATGTTCATAATTATTCCGTTTGGGGGTCACCACAGATTACACGGATTAACACAGATTGATAATTTATCTCGTCAATATATCGAATTAAGAGTTCTGTGTTAATCCGTGTAATCTGTGGTGAAACCTATTCATTTCTATTTGACAAAAAAGGGGAAAAGAACCTATTTTAGTCCCTTCCCCCTTTGAGAGTTATATTATCTGATCAAAGATCATTCAGCAACACCCCAAGCCTGGTTGGCCAGACGCTTGTAGTTGTTGTAACGCCACTTAGCGTTGTCCTCGGCAGCCTGGAACAGTTCTTCTGCTTCTGCAGGATACTGTTTCATAACCGATGCGTAACGAACTTCGCCTTTCAGGAAGCCTTTGAAGTCATCCCAGTTCGGTTCTTTGCTATCCAGCGTGAACGGATTCTTGCCTTCAGCCTCCAGAGCCGGGTTGTAACGCCACAAGTGCCAGTAACCGCACTTAACAGCCTTGTCTTCTTCTTCCTGGCTCTTACCCATACCGGCTTTCAGACCGTGGTTGATACACGGAGCGTAAGCGATGATGAGTGACGGTCCGGGATATGCTTCAGCTTCGCGGATAGCTTTCAGAGTCTGAGCCTGGTCAGCACCCATAGCGATCTGTGCAACATATACATAACCGTATGTAGTAGCCATCAGACCGAGGTCTTTCTTACGTACGCGTTTACCGGAAGCGGCAAATTTAGCGATGGCGCCCACCGGAGTGGCTTTAGAAGACTGACCACCTGTGTTAGAGTAAACCTCTGTATCCAGAACCAGAATGTTAACGTCCTTACCCGAAGCGATAACGTGGTCGAGACCACCGTAACCGATATCGTAAGAAGCACCGTCACCACCGATGATCCACTGGCTGCGTTTAACCAAGTATTGAGTCAGACCTTTCAGCTCTTTGCTGATCGGGCAACCTGCCGCAATACCTTGTTCGATGATTGCTTCGATCTGCGGAGCCAGTTCTTTGGTCTTGTCTGCATCGTACATGTTTTCGATCCATGCTTTCAATACTTCCTTAGCTTCAGCCGGAGCATTGTCGGCTGCCAGGATTTCGTTGAATAACTTCACGATACGTGCACGCATCTTTTCGTTAGCCAGTTCCATACCCAAACCAAATTCGCAGAAGTCTTCGAACAGTGAGTTAGCCCAAGCCGGACCGTGTCCTTTTGCGTTTGTTGTATATGGAGTTGAAGGTACTGAACCTGAGTAGATAGAAGAACATCCGGTAGCGTTGGCAACCATTTCGCGATCACCGTACAACTGAGAAATCAGTTTCACATACGGAGTTTCACCGCAACCTGAGCAAGCTCCCGAGAATTCGAACAATGGAGTAGCGAACTGAGAGTTCTTCACGTTAGCCTTGATGTCTACCAAGTGTTGTTTGCTCTTCACGTTGTCTGCACAGTAAGTCCAGTTATCAGCCTGAGCCAACTGGCTTTCAAGGTGTTTCATAGTCAGAGCCTTGCCACCCTTCTTCGGGTTGCCCGGACAGATGTCGGCACAGTTACCGCAACCCAGACAGTCGAGAACGTCAACCTGGATACGGAATGTCATACCGTCGAATACTTTACCTACTGCTTTCAGTTGTTCGAACTTAGCACCCTTCTGCTCTTCAGCATCGAGTACGAACGGACGGATAGAAGCGTGAGGACAAACGTAAGCACACTTGTTACACTGGATACAGTTTTCTGCGTTCCATTCCGGTACGAAAGCAGCTACACCGCGTTTTTCGTATTTCGAAGTACCCTGATACCAGGTTCCGTCTTCGATGCCCTTGAATGCAGATACAGGCAGCAGGTCTCCGTCCTGAGCGTTGATCGGACGAACCACTTCGTTGATGAATGCCGGGTCGTTGTTTTCAACTTTAGCATCATCCGGCAGGTTAGCCCAAGCCGGGTCAACAGCCAAAGTCTTGTATTCGCCACCGCGGTCAACAGCTGCGTAGTTCTTGTTCACAACGTCTTCACCCTTCTTACCATAAGATTTCACGATGAATTTCTTCATCTGTTCTACAGCCTGGTCTACGGGGATCACGCCTGTGATACGGAAGAAAGCAGACTGGAGGATGGTGTTGGTGCGGTTGCCCAAACCGATTTCCTGTGCAATCTGGGTTGCGTTGATATAATATACAGAGATGTTGTTCTGTGCAAAGTATTTCTTCACTTTGTTAGGCAGGTTCTTTGCCAGTTCTTCGCCTTCCCAGATGGTGTTCAGCAAGAACGAACCGTTCTTACGCAAACCACGGGTTACGTCATACATATGCAGGTAAGCCTGAACGTGGCAAGCCACAAAGTTCGGAGTGTTTACCAGATAAGTAGAACGGATAGGGTCGTCACCGAAGCGCAGGTGAGAGCAAGTGAAACCTCCTGACTTCTTAGAGTCATAAGAGAAGTAGGCCTGACAGTGTTTATCAGTGTTGTCACCGATAATCTTCACTGAGTTTTTGTTGGCACCTACCGTACCGTCAGCACCCAAACCGTAGAATTTAGCTTCGAACATGCTGTCGCCGCCCAAAGCGATTTCTGCTTCCTGAGGAAGAGATGTGAAAGTTACGTCGTCTACGATACCGATAGTAAAGTGGTTTTTCGGCATCGGCATAGCCAGATTCTTGAATACGGCGATGATCTGGGCAGGAGTAGTGTCTTTAGAACCCAGACCGTAACGACCACCTACGATAACCGGAGCATTTTCTGTGCCATAGAAGCAGTCTTTAACATCCAGATACAGAGGTTCGCCGTTAGCACCCGGTTCTTTTGTACGATCGAGTACTGCGATTGTTTTGGCAGTCTTAGGTACGGCAGCCATGAAATGTTTGGCAGAGAACGGACGGTACAGGTGAACTGCAACCAAACCTACTTTCTCGCCCTGGCTGGTCAGGTAGTCGATAGCTTCGCGGGCAGCTTCGGTTACAGAACCCATGGCGATGATTACGCGTTCTGCATCTTCGGCTCCGTAGTAGTCGAACAAACCGTATTTGCGTCCTGTGATCTTGGAAATCTCGTTCATGTATTCCTCAACGATGGCAGGAACAGCGTCATAGTAGTTGTTGCATGATTCGCGGTGCTGGAAGAAGTGGTCAGGGTTTTCGGCCATACCACGGGCAACCGGATTCATCGGGTTCAGCGCACGGGCACGGAATTCAGCAAGAGCTTCCTGGTCAACCAGCGGAGCGAGGTCCTCGTTTTCCAGCATTTCGATCTTCTGGATTTCGTGTGAAGTACGGAAACCGTCGAAGAAGTTCATGAAAGGAACGCGGGCTTTGATTGTGGCAAGGTGTGCAACACCGGCCAAGTCCATCACTTCCTGTACAGAGCCTTCAGCCAACATGGCGAAACCTGTCTGGCGTGCAGACATTACGTCCTGATGGTCACCGAAGATACACAGTGCGTGAGAAGCCAGTGTACGGGCCGATACGTGGAATACGCAAGGCAGGAACTCACCGGCAATCTTATACATGTTCGGGATCATCAAAAGAAGACCCTGAGAAGCAGTGTAAGTAGTAGTCAGTGCACCGGCCTGAAGAGAACCGTGAACAGCACCTGCCGCACCACCTTCAGATTGCATTTCCTGTACCAATACTGTTTCGCCGAAGATGTTCTTACGTCCTGCGGCAGCCCATTCGTCTACGTATTCAGCCATCGTAGAAGAAGGAGTGATGGGGTAAATGGCAGCTACTTCTGAAAACATATACGAGATATGTGCAGCAGCCTGATTACCATCACATGTGATGAATTTCTTCTGTTTAGTCATAACTAAAAATAATATTTAAGTAAGTAATTTATTTGTTTATTTCAAAAACGGTATGGAAAGCGGATACTTCCATGTATGTTTATTCCATCCTTTGATTCCCCCGATGATGGGGAACAAAATGGACAGTGCGAACATTATACAACCAATTATAATCAAAATTCCCCCGATAGCAATTGAGGGACTTTCAAAGAACTTCTCAAAATACATAGGATAGAGATTAACATCATATCCTTCCGCTGTCATGGTATATTCTCTGATGAAGTTCATATTAGCATTCATGTTGAATCGCATACAGATATTGAACACTATGAAATACAGAATGCCACTGATGTACCAGTTCAGTATGTATTTTCCCTGTCTGTTAATTTTGGCTGATATGCTTTTGGCATTCATCCAAAAAAGAATTGGAGCGAGCCATCCAATCAAAGGAACCAGTATCAGGAAATTCATCAGTACCAGACACCAATGCTCTTCTACCCCAAGAGGAAGGGATAGCCTGGACGGGGCTTTTTCTCCGTCAGAAAACTTCAGTTTTTCGCGGTCGATCCCTACGGTCAGTGTATCCGATTGGCGTATCTGGTTTAATTCTTCTAATTTCTTGTTGTCCATATCCGGTATGGTTTTAGTTGTCAGAAACTGAGCTTTTCAAAAACGGTATGGAAAGCGGATACTTCCATGTTTTTCCGTTCAGTCCTTTGATGCCTCCGATGATGGGGAACACAAAAAAAACAGCTGATAAAAGGATAATAGGTAATGCCCTTAGCGTAAAGAAAGAACCGCTTAACAGTCCTAAAGGGGAACTCAACGAGCCGATAAGGGCTCCAAAAAGGTTTCCCGCAAGGGTAATTCCTACTATTATCATGTAAATGGCCCAACTGATCAGCCAGTTGATGATGTATCTTCCTTGTATGGCGATGGCTTCCGATTTATCTCTGCCGATGATCCATGCGACGATAGAAACAATCCATCCCCATGTCGGTATCAGGAGCAGAAGGTTTATCAAACCCAGATAGCTGCTGTCCGAAATGCCAAATGTATCTTTACGGGATTCACCATTCAGTATCTTTTGTTTTTCCTGTTCGAACTCCTCGTCGGTCAATGCGCCTGATTGGCGCAACCGGTTTAATTCTTCCAATTTCTTGTAATCCATAATCTGTCCTTGTTTTAGTTGCCAGAAGCTGAGACTTTAAAAAACGGTATGGAAAGCGGATACTTCCATGTTTTTCCGTTCAGCCCTTTGATGCCTCCGATGATAGGGAACAGCAGACACAGGAAACAGCCTACTCCGAGTATCAGGAGAAGCAGGATTCCGGCTCCTCCGCCGAATATGCTCAAGAGGACCGCCAATGGAGAACTCTGGTCGTTTTCATAATTCATATCGCTTATGGATACTATGCCGCTGAACATGAATATGATGAAGAGTACCGTCAGCACGATGCCGTACAGAAACCAGCTGATGTACCAGTTCAGGATGTATTTGCCTTGGCGGTTGACGGGTGCGGAACTTTCTTTGCCCATGATCCAAAGCACAATGGGGGCAATCCAGCCTACATACGGTATGAACATGGCGAAGTTCATCAGTGCCAGATAAGTATTTTCTGTCAGTCCCATGGGGAGTACGGTTGTGGGTTTGCCCGCATCTTCTTCATCCAATATCTTTTTCTTTTCTTTTTCAAATTCTTCATCGTTCAACGCTCCGCTGTCGTGGAGGCGTTTCAGTTGTTCAAGCTTTTCGTAATCCATAATGACTGAGATTAGATGTTAATATAAAAAACCGAACATCCAGAGAGGTATCTGGTTGCCACGGCCAATTTCGGCCTTATGCAAAGCATACGTCACTCCGGGGTTGTTCTTGATCTTCACCCCTTCGCAGCATATCTTGAAAGGCATCACTTCGTCTACCATGAACGAGGTGTTTTTGTCACCTTTGTGCACTTTATGGTCTTTCCACATCGTGTTTACAAAGAAAGTGTCCAGCACATCTTGTTCTTCCACCTTTACAGGGTAGATGGAATACATCAGATTGGGGTTGTGCAGCATAATCTTCGATGGTTTCTTGGGGAATTCTTCCCCTTTGGGATAGACCAGGTTGATCAGTCGTGCGTCGGCCAGATATTTGATGTAATTCATCACCGTGGCGCGTGATGTTTGTATGTCGCTTGCCAATTGGCTTACGTTTGGGGCCTTCGGCCCGTCTACAGCCAACAAATATAATAATTTTTTTATCTTTGAGAGATATTTCAGCTCAATTTGTTTAATAAGCAGGATATCTACTTCTACCATCATGTTCATGGTTTTGAGCAGATTCTCCGAGAAATTGCGTTTCTCAAGGAAGAAGGGGTAGAAACCGTGGTGGAGGTAGTCTTGAAAATAATCCAACGGGCGGACTTTTGAAAGTACTCCCTTGGCTATCTGTTCGTGGCTGCTTAATATCTCTTCGAGTGTATAATGGCGGAATTTCATGCCTGTTTGCAGGTTCAGAAATTCGCGGAACGAAAAGCCCCGGAGGTTGTAGCTCTTCACAATGTCGCGCAACTCCAGATTCTCTTCTTTGAGGCGCATGACGGATGAACCGGTGAATACGATTTTCAGATTGGGGAAACGGTCGTAGCACATACGCAATTCGCGGCTCCAGTCGGGATGCTTGAATACTTGGTCGATCAGCAATACCTTTCCGCCCCGTTTTTGGAATTCATTGGCGAAGTCGACGATACTGTGTCCGGAGAAATAGAAATTGTTCATGTTGATAAAGAGGCATGAACGGTCGGTTCCGAATTTCTCTTTGGCGTATTGAAGCAGGAAAGTGGTTTTTCCCACGCCACGTGTTCCTTTGATACCAATCAGTCGGTCACTCCAGTTTATTTCGTCCATCAAGTCGCGGCGGACCGGGGCATTGGTGTGCTCAACAAGGTAGGCATGTGTGCGGTAGAATGTTTCCATCTCTTTTCTTGGGTTTTTCGGGGGGCAAATATAAGCCTTTTTTTAGAAATTGCAAAGTAGAGATAGCAAAATTGTAGTTTCGTTTAGCAAGTTTATCTTTTGCTTCATTTTGTCAAAACGGTATTCCTAATAGGTGGTAGAGGCGTTATTTCGGGTCAACGGCAAGCTGCTTCTGAAAAAACGCAGCCAGTTCAATCGGGCAATTATGCTTTTGCTTGTCTACTTCAGTGTTTGCTTGCAAATATAAATATAGTTTTTCATTTTCGGTAGTTTATGCCGGTATTTCTTTGAAAAAGGGTTTCTTTTGTTAGTTTGAAATACTTCGCCGGGAGAGAGGAAATAGAGTCGGGGAAGGGGAGAAGAGCCTTTGTTGATGGGCTGTCAATCGTCACTCCGGGAGATGTGAAGGCTTTGCTCCGGAGAAGTGAAGTCTTTTCCCGGGGGAAGTGAAGTCTTTGCCTGGCGGAAAGTGACGGTTTGCCCCGCAGAAAATGACTTGTTTCTCGGTTTTATATGCGTTTTTGTGCATATATTTGCAGGAAATTTCCCGGTTTTAATGTTAGTTGCTTCTTGGAGAACAAAGGGTTTGTAAGTGAAAAACCGGAAATGGCAACAAAAGGACAGGTGACGATACGTTTAAGGAATTAAATGATAGTTTCTATCCTCGGGCATGGATGTATCTTAGGGTGAAAAAACACGTAACTGTTCGTTGCTGTCACTCGTACAAGTCTCTGCATCCGGATGAATTCTGTTTAATTAATTGATGCTAATGTCGAATCTGCTTTACTTGTTTAATCCCGATCAGGATCTGGCTCTTGCCAGTGGCGAAGTCAATTATATGCCGCCTGCCTCCGCCCGCCGGATGGCGGAAGAGTTGGCGTTGCTTCCCGTATGGTTTACGGACGGGCCGTGCGGTGTGCTTGCTCCGTCTGCCTATAATCAGTCTTTTCTGGAAGAGATGCTCGACTTATTTCCGCTTCCCGCATCTTTGAGAACCCAGGCCGAAGATTTTTCGGAAGTACGTTCGGTGGTTCCCTGGGGATGGAATCCGGCACTCCGGAAACGTCTGCTTTCATTGGGAGTACCCGATGCTGCGGTACCTTCGGTGGAGGATATAGGGCGGTTGCGCAATCTGTCCCATCGTTTGCAAGCCGTGAAGTTGTTGTCCGGTCTGCAAGTGGATGAAGCGTTTTGTGGAGAGTCTTGTTACCTAACCGCTTTGTCCGATTGCCGAGCATTTGTAGAGAGTCTGGAACGCTGTCTGCTCAAAGCCCCCTTGTCCGGAAGCGGTAAAGGGCTGAACTGGTGCAAGGGAGTGTTCACTCCTCTGATAGAGCGTTGGTGTGCCCGGGTTATAGAGCAGCAGGGAGGAGTTGTCGGTGAACCTGTATATAATAAGGTAGAAGATTTTGCCATGGAGTTTTATTCGGACGGAAAGGGGCGGATTACTTTTGCCGGATACTCTTTGTTCCGTACCAACGCTGGTGGAGCTTACGAAGGAAACCGGTTGCTGTCCGATGTGGAGATTGAACGAAGATTGTCGGCTTATGTGCCTGTGGCGGCTTTACGTCGGCTTCGGGAAGAGCTGCAAAGACGATTGTCCGTCTCTTTAGGAACGGAGTATGCCGGTTATCTGGGAGTAGATATGATGATTTGCCGGTTCGCTCTCCTTCCGGTGTTTCGCATCCATCCTTGTGTGGAAATCAATTTGCGCATGAATATGGGGCTTGTGTCCCGCCTGATATACGACCGTTATGTACAATCCGGGGCTTCGGGGGTGTTTCGTGTCTCTTATTATCCATCCGACGGGCAGGCATTGCAGGAACACAATGCGATGAAGGCCGGGCACCCGCTGCATACGGAAGAAGGCCGGGTGGTGAAGGGGTATCTGCCATTGGTCCCCGTCCTGAAGACGAGCCGTTACCGGGCATATATCCTTGTGGAGGACTGAGACGGAGTTTATAAGGATTGCTTTTTGCAGGAAAAGAAAATGGAGAAGCGGCTTCCCACACCTGCTATCGACTGTAATGACAGTCTTCCCTGAAGTTTTTCTACTATAACTTTGCAGATGGAGAGTCCCAGTCCTGTTCCTTGCGCGAATTCGTTCTGTTTGTAGAAGCGGTTGAATATCATTTTCTGTTCGGACTGCGGAATGCCTATTCCGCTATCTTCAACATAAATTTCAACTTCTTCATTCTGCGAAAGGTACTTCCAACCCAGTTTTATATAGCCTTCCTGAGTGAATTTTACAGCATTGTTTAAGAGGTTGGTGATAACCTGAATCAATCGGTCTTTGTCAAGATGTACGATAATGTCTTCGCCACTCTCTTCCAGTATGAAATTGATATTTTGAGAAATTAGAACCTTATGGGTCTGGTAAGTATCGTTGATAAGAGTAGCCAGCGGATAATCGTCGTATTTGAATGACATGTAGCCGGATTCAATCCGGGATATTTCCAATATATCATTGACAAGTTTCAGCAGCAGTTCGTTGTTGCGGTGGATGGTTTCTACATACAGGTCTTTTTCTTCTTGCGAGATGTCTGTATCATCAGGAGAAGCAAGCAGGGTGGAAAATCCGACGATAGCGTTTAATGGTGTACGTATTTCATGGCTCATGTTGGCTAGGAAAGACTCTTTGAGCTCTGCTTTCTCCGCCATCTTACGTGCTTCTATCAGTTCTTGTTCCCGTTTTTTATAATCTTCTATGTTCAATAAAAGTCCCGTGGTCTTCTGCCCTCCCAAAGCGCTTTCCATGGTACTGCATCGAAGTTCCCACCATTGATACCCCTTCCCGTTGAAATCACATTTCAGCTTTATGAAGTGTTTGCTGCTGATGGCGTTCTTTGCCAAAAGGAATTGTGCTGCGGACAGATATTCGGCATCTACAAAAGAGAGGAACTCCTGAATCGTCAATGGGCGGGGAGTTATGTCTAAGTTTTTCCAGAATGCATTTTCAAATACCATCATGTTGTTTTTTAACCGCCACGCATAAGTGTCGCTTCCTTCCACTGCCAGTGCCAATGATTCTTTTTCATCTTCCAATTCATAGAGGATGGAACGCTTCTTTTGGGTTTCACGCCAATACAAGTAGGTGATGCCTGACAGTAGGCCGAGAATAAAAAAGATACTACCCAATAAACCGGACCACCAAAGGACGGGATGCAAGGCTTTAAAGGGAATATTGATGATGGTATATTCATTGGGGATGTCTGCAATGGTCATACCCTCTTTTTGCATGACATTCCAGTCGATAAAATATCCTTTGGAGCTTTCTTGGATAGACATGTCAGTGATGTTTTTCCCTCTAAGGATCTGCACTGCTGCATGGACAGATTCTTGTGCCTGAATGTGGCTCGGAGTCATGTATCCGCCCAGAAAATTATATCCGCAGTCAAAAAGCTCATTGATGGCTGTAAAGCGCATCTGGGTAGAAAAAGATGCCATCGTGAGCGTCGTATAGTCTAATTTGGTTTGTAGATAAGGCATTTTGCTGTATTTACCGATAGCCCATAAAAAGTCTGCACCGTTTGTTGGGTCTTCAGTTTGTTCCTCGGATATTTTGCGTGCAGATAGGGCGGTAAATACTATGTTACCTTTGTGAGTTTCTTTCCATGATGCCTGTTTGTCCAGATGCCAGTCTAAGTTGGATATGATATCAGTTGACTCTAATTGACAGTTGATGTGGTTTCTGATTTTCCGGTCTAAAAAAGTATAATCCAATATCGTGTAAATATTAGTTATACCGGTTAGCCTTTTTATCATTTTCAGGTTTTTGCTAAAATCTATCTTGTCTTCAAATCCGGTCACATTATCATACTGCTTTATCAGTTCCCAATTGGGATAGTTGACTCCGGAAAACACGATGGGTATTTCTTTTAATATGGGATTGTGGCTTTTCAGTAACGAATAAGTGGCTTGATCATCATTCACAAGAATGATTTCGGGTTTCCATTTGGCAATAGAATCCATGAAAAGGTTGATTCGTTTTATTTCTTGTGGTTCGTTATAGCGTTCACAATTTAGATAAAAGAAAGAGAGTTTCACCGGTATACGGGCTTTTGAGAACTCCTTTTTTATCAGTTTATTGTATTCTGCGTATCCTTGATAATCGTTTTCATAAGAGTGGATTACCAATATCCGTCGTTCTTCTTCGAAAGAGCATGCTGTGAGTAAAAATATGGTGATATAGCAACTTATAAATAATAGGATGAACCGCATACTTTTAATTCAATGTTTTGATGGTTTGTTTGTTTGATTCGTTGTTTGTTTTGCAAAGATAGTGTATTAAATTGTATCATTAAAAAAAATGTCATTTTTCTCCTTGTGTCGCCTCACTTTCATTCCCGCAGCGGTCCACTGCCGTGACGGCAAAATACTTCCGGGCCATCCACGGACGGATGGGAGCATAGGTGTAGTGCGTGTCCCGCAGGTTTTGTACAAGAATGTTTTCCGGGTTCGTAATGTCCACCGGATAGGTGTCCGAAGCGTAAATTATGTACATCGGTGCATTCTGTCTGTCATTATCCGTGGCAGCTTTCCAGCTGAGCCGGGTATATCCGTCGCCGGTGGAAACTACATTTAGTTCCGACGGTGCGGTAGGAGCCGCGTTGTCGATCCACGGCATGGGCGGTTGCAGTGCCGGATATTGATAGAACTGCTCCCGGAGGATGTCGTATACTTCCTGGGTATTGTCCATCAGGTACTTTACCCGATAATGCGCTTCGCCTGCCAAGTGGTTGGCGCGGATGAAATGTATCTGGCGTTCCACTTCTTCGGAGGTCCAGTTACCCTCGTCGGGATGAAGGAAGTAGATTCCCAGTCCGGGCACGATGTGGCGTCCGTTGCTTTGCTCCTGCCAGTCGAGCGCAAAGGGGTAGAAGCCGTTGCCGCGGAAATACATCATCGGGTAGATCTGGTCTTGAATGCCCTCGCCCAGCCATCCCTGAGGATCCTGGTAGACGGTGAAAAAAGCATTCCAGCCTTTGGAGGAGTATCGTGACGTGTCGCGGTATTTCCCTACCGGACAGGTGCTCACCTTCACCCAGGGCTTCATGGCTTTCACTCCGTTATAGATGTAACGCACAATGTCCGTCAGGTTGTCACGGCGCCATTGTGCCAGCGAACGTCCTTTACCATAGCGGCGGAAGTCGTAACTGTCCGGGAAGCGGGGCGCGTTTTCGGGATAGCGGAGGTAGTCGAAGTGAACTCCGTCCACGTCGTAGCGGCTGACCACTTCACGTACCAACTTCATCAGATACTCTTTGGTGGCGGGATGTCCGGGGTTGAGGAAATATTCGTTTTTATAAGGCACGCAGATGTCCCGCTGGCGTTTGGTTACCGATTGTTTGCCGAGTGAGGCTACGTGTCTCTTGCCTCCAAGTGGGATGGTCACCATCCAGGCATGACACTCCATACCCCGTTTGTGGCACTCCTCGATGGCGAAGGTCAAAGGGTCGTATCCGGGATCGCCGCCGACCTTGCCGGTCAGTATGGAGTTAAAAGGTTCAATGTCCGAACGGTAGAGTACATCTCCACGGGTACGTGTCTGGAAAAGGACTGTATTGAAGTTGGCTTCTTTCAGGCGGTCGAGGATGTCGATCAGCTCCTCCTTCTGCCGCCGGATGCCTGCGGGAGTGGTTGCTTTGGTGCGTGGCCAGTCCAGTCCGTAGACGGCAGTGATCCAGGCAGCCCGTACCTCGTGTTTCGGGGAGGCCTGCGCATGGAGCGGAAGTAAGGAGAGGAGAAAAAGAAAGAGGAGGGATGTTCCTCTTCCGGCTCTCTTTTTCACTGAGAAAGAGTCGTTATGGCTTTTATAGATGGTGTTCATAAATATAATGGTTTTGATGTTCACCACAGATTACACGGATTAACACAGATTGATAATTTATTTCATTGAGAATCCGGTTAAAGAATCCGTATCAATCCGTATCAATTCGTATTAATCTGTGTTAATCCGTGTAATCTGTGGTGAAACGTCTTCTAAACTGCCTTCCGTGGCGAACAGAAGTCCGCAAAGTTAGCAAAACCCTTTGTAAAGTTGTGTAGTTTCCACAGATTATGTTACATTTGCGCTGATTAACAATTCAACACGCCATGATTACATTTACAATTTGCCTGCTGGCATTGGTTGCAGGTTACTTCATTTACGGACGATTGGTGGAGCGTGTCTTTGGCCCCGACGACCGAAAGACCCCGGCACTGACACATGCCGACGGAGTGGATTATATCCCTCTCCCCACCTGGAAGATTTTTATGATTCAATTTCTGAATATAGCCGGTCTCGGCCCCATCTTCGGAGCTATTATGGGCGCAAAGTTCGGTACGGCTTCTTACCTGTGGATTGTGCTGGGAAGCATCTTTGCCGGTGCCACGCACGACTACTTTGCCGGTATGCTTTCACTTCGCAACGGGGGTGAGAGCTTACCCGAAATTGTCGGCCGCTACCTGGGGCTGACCACCAAGCAGGTGATGCGCGGTTTCACCGTCATCCTGATGATTCTGGTAGGTGCCGTCTTTGTGGCAGGTCCGGCCGGACTGCTGGCAAAGCTCACTCCCGACAGCCTCGATACCACCTTCTGGATCATTGTCGTATTCATCTATTATATTCTCGCCACATTGCTGCCGGTCGATAAAATCATCGGAAAGATATATCCCCTGTTTGCCGTAGCTTTGCTGTTTATGGCAGTGGGCATCCTTGTGATGCTCTATGTCCATCATCCGGCGCTCCCCGAGTTGTGGGACGGATTGCAGAATACCCATCCGGATGCAGCCGCATTGCCTATCTTTCCAATCATGTTTGTCAGTATCGCCTGTGGGGCCATCTCCGGATTTCATGCTACACAAAGCCCGCTGATGGCCCGTTGCATGACTTCCGAGCGTCATGGCCGTCCCGTATTCTACGGTGCCATGATTACCGAGGGAATCGTCGCCTTGATCTGGGCTGCTGCCGCCACTTATTTTTATCGTGAGCATGGTATGGAGGAAAACAACGCTTCTGTCATTGTGGATGCCATCACGAAAGGGTGGCTCGGCGCAGTGGGTGGCGTGCTTGCCATTCTGGGGGTGATTGCTGCTCCTATTACGTCGGGCGACACCGCGTTTCGTTCGGCACGTCTGATTGTTGCCGATTTCCTGAAACTGGAACAAAAAAGCATTCGCCGCCGTTTGTATATTTGTGTCCCGATGTTTGTTGCCGCCATCGGGCTGCTGCTTTATAGTTTGCGTGATAAGGACGGATTCGACATGATCTGGCGCTACTTTGCCTGGGCCAACCAGACCTTGTCGGTATTTACCCTCTGGGCCATTACGGTCTATCTGGCGTGTGCCCGTAAGATGTATGGATTGACGCTGGTTCCGGCCCTGTTCATGACAGCTGTCTGCTCCACTTATATTTGCATTGCTCCCGAAGGATTGGGATTGTCACACGCCGTTTCGTATGCGATAGGAGGTATTTGCACGCTGGGGGCGGCCGTTTGGTTTGCTGTTTGGAAAAATAGATTTAACTCGAATCAGGAGTTAAAGAAGTTATTACATAATTAACACTCGTATGAAGAAAGTAAAGAAATCAACCTGGGTTACTGTCGCCCTACTGATCTACGTGTCTGTGACAGCAGCTTATCTGCTGCCTCGCAATAATGAAGTAAGCGATACAGAGAAGTATCTCACCCTGGCTGCTTCGTATGTCATTGTTCTCGTTCTTTGGCTGGTGCTGAGGAAAAAGGAACAGATGCAGCAACGCCGCCGGGAGGAAGAACATATGAACAACCTGAAAAAATAGAAATGTTATGAAGAAATTAATGTGGATGGTATGTCTGCTTGTTGTTTCAGTGACGGCACAGGCACAGTTTGAGAAAGGAAAGTGGATTGTGAATCCCTCGGTGACGGGGCTGGGACTCTCTTACAGCAAGTCGGAGAAAACACAGTTCGGATTGCAGGCGCAAGGCGGAGCCTTTCTGGTGGACAATGTGGCGTTGATGGTTACAGCCGGTGCCAACTGGAGCAAACCTGAGGATAAATACACGCTGGGTGTCGGAGGAAGATATTACTTTGATAAGTGTGGCATTTATTTAGGTGCCGGATTGAAGATGAACCGCTATAACTGGAAGGTGGGAGACACCACCGACTTTGCGCTTGGTGCAGAGGCCGGTTATGCTTTTTTCCTGACACGGACAGTGACCATAGAGCCGGCTGTTTACTATGATTTGAGTTTTAAAGACAGCGATTGGTCGAAGTTCGGACTGAAAGTCGGCTTCGGCTTCTACTTCTGATTTTTCCTTTAAAAGGAACTCACCACAGAGGGCACAGAGTAACACAGGGTGAATTTTAAGTCATTGATTATCCATATTGATAATCTGCGTATTCTGTGGTGGAAAGACTTTTGACAGCCCCTTTGTGGTGAGTTCCCGATAAAATTGATTGAGAACCCTTACTTGTTTTACAAGTGGTTCAGCTTCTCCTGCAGGAATTGTCCCGTATAACTTGCCGCACAGGCAGCCACCTCTTCCGGTGTCCCGACTGCCACAATATTACCGCCTTTGTCTCCGCCCTCCGGTCCGAGGTCTATCACGTAATCGGCACATTTTATGACATCCATGTTGTGCTCGATGATCACGATGGAGTGTCCGCGACGGATCAGCGCATCAAATGCGTCGAGCAGCTTGCGTATATCGTGGAAGTGCAGTCCGGTGGTCGGTTCGTCGAAGATGAACAAAGTCGGGTCCGCTTTCTCCTGACTCAGATAATAAGCCAGTTTCACGCGTTGGTTCTCTCCTCCCGAGAGGGTGGACGATGATTGTCCCAGCTTGATATATCCCAAACCGACATCCTGCAGGGGGATCAGCTTCTTTACGATCTTCTTTTGCCCGTGTTCCGTGAAGAACTCGATGGCTTGGTTGACCGTCATCTCCAGTACGTCATAAATGTTTTTATCCTGGAACTTCACTTCCAGCGTATCGGCTTTGAAGCGTTTGCCGTGGCACGATTCACACTCCAGCACCAAGTCGGCCATGAACTGCATCTCCACTGTGATGGTTCCGTCGCCTTTGCACTCTTCGCAGCGTCCGCCCTCGTTGTTAAAGCTGAAATAGCCTGCCGTATAGCCCATCTGCTTGGCCAGTGGCTGATCTGCCCAGAGCTTACGGATTTCGTCGTATGCTTTGATGTAGGTTACCGGATTCGAACGGGAGGACTTACCGATGGGGTTCTGATCGACAAACTCCACGTTGCGCAGGTTGCGCAGGTCGCCTCCGATGGATGCAAACTCACCCGGGCGTTCAGTGCATTCGTCCAGTTCACGCTTCAGCGCCCGGTAGAAGATGTCACGTACCAGTGTGCTCTTTCCCGATCCGCTGACCCCTGTTACGACGGTCATCACATTGAGTGGGAAGCGTACGTCTACTCCTTTCAGGTTGTTTTCGCGGGCACCTTTTATCTCGATATAGTTGTTCCACGGGCGGCGGTGTTCCGGTACGGGAATGTTTTCCTCGCCCAGCAGGTATTTCACAGTGTAACTGTTGCTGCCTTTCTGTAAATCTTTCATATCCCCCTGGTAGACTACCTGTCCGCCCAGCCGGCCGGCATTCGGGCCGATGTCGATGATGTAGTCCGCTGCACGTATGATCTCTTCGTCATGTTCCACCACCACTACCGTATTGCCCAACTGTTGGAGTTGGCGGAGTACGTGGATCAGGCGGTCCGTATCCCGGCTGTGAAGCCCGATACTGGGTTCGTCGAGGATGTAGAGACTGCCCACCAGACTGCTTCCCAGCGAAGTGGCCAGGTTGATGCGCTGGCTTTCGCCGCCCGAGAGCGAATTACTGAGCCGGTTCAGGGTGAGATACCCCAATCCCACATCGATCAGGAAACGGATGCGGCTGTTGATCTCTGTCAGGATGCGGCGTGCCACGGCTTGGTCGTGTTCGTTCAGTTCAAGCGAATCGAAGAACTTCTGCAATTCGGTGATGGGCAGGTCCACCAGTTCCGAGATGTTTTTTCCACCTACGCGCACGTATCCCGCTTCGGGTTTCAGGCGGGTACCGTGGCATTTCGGACAAAGCGTCTTTCCACGATAGCGTGCCAGCATCACACGATATTGAATTTTGTACTGGTTCTCTTCAAGCATCTTGAAAAAGTCGTTGATGCCGTGGAAATATTGGTTTCCTTCCCACAACACCCGGCGCTGTTCATCGGTCAGTTCGTAGTAAGGGGTGAAAATCGGGAAGTTGAATTTTTCTGCATTGTGAATCAGTTCTTCGCGCCATTCACCCATCTTCTCGCCCCGCCAGCAGACGATGGCTCCGTCGTAGACCGACAACGAACGGTTGGGCACTACCAGATGTTCGTCGATGCCGATCACCTTGCCGAATCCTTCGCATACCGGACAGGCACCGATCGGTGAGTTGAACGAAAACATCTGGTCGTTCGGTTCTTCAAATATGATACCGTCGGCCTCGAACTTGGTGCTGAAGGTGTGAAGCCGGGTCGATCCGTCCGGTTGATAAAAGCGAAGCATACACATGCCATTGCCTTCGTACATGGCTGTTTCGGCCGAGTCGGTCAGGCGGCTGACGGCATCCTTGGTTGTTGCCACCGTCATTCGGTCGACGAGAAGGTAGACCACGTCGTCTTTGCCGGCAGCGTATTCGTCGATACGCACCATCTCACCGTTCACTTCAAGACGGTTGAAACCTTGTTTCTGGTCGATCTCCAATTGCTGTTCAAGTGTGCGTCCGTCGTGCAGGAAAATCTGCGTCAACACCGTGTAGCGGGTTCCTTCGGGATATGAGAGCATGCAGTTTACAATGTCCTCGATGGAGTGTTTTTTCACTTCTTCACCGCTGACAGGGCTGTAGGTTTTGCCCACACGGGCATAAAGCAGGCGCAGGTACTCGTAGATTTCGGTCGAAGTACCCACCGTGGAGCGCGGGTTGCGGCTGTTTACCTTCTGTTCGATGGCGATGGCAGGCGGAATCCCTTTGATAAAGTCACATTCCGGTTTGCTCATTCGGCCCAGGAACTGGCGGGCATAACTGCTGAGGCTTTCTACATAGCGGCGCTGTCCCTCGGCATAGAGGGTGTCGAAAGCAAGCGATGATTTTCCGGAACCGGAAAGGCCGGTTATCACCACCAGCTTATTGCGGGGAATGTTTACGTCAATATTCTTCAGGTTGTTGACTCTGGCCCCCTTTATGGAGATGTATTTACTGTCAGTCATAAGCGTTTTCGTTACTTGGACTGCAAAGATAACGAGTCGGAAACGTTTAACCTAACAGAGAAAGGAACTTTTATCTTAAAAACACCTTGCGAATAGTGAATTGCTCGCTTAGCCGTTGCAAATGAGGAGCAAAATTGTATCTTTGCACCACATTTTTATGAAACCGATTATGAACCTGAGAAAATTGATTCTTCTTTTAGCTCTCTTCCTTGCAACAGGAGTGGGGGCACAAATCCAACAACAAAGCCCTTATCCGAAGAGAGAATTCCGCGGAGCGTGGATACAGGCAGTGAATGGTCAGTTCCGTGGCATACCTACCGAGAAGCTGAAACAGACACTCATTGATCAGCTCAACTCTTTGCAGGGAGCAGGTATCAATGCAATCATATTTCAGGTGCGCCCCGAAGCGGATGCCTTGTATGCTTCGCAATTGGAGCCGTGGAGCCGTTTCCTGACCGGTGTGCAGGGACAGGCACCTTCGCCTTATTGGGACCCGATGCAGTTTATGATTGACGAATGCCATAAACGGGGAATGGAGTTCCATGCGTGGATCAACCCTTATCGGGTAAAGACATCGCTCAAGAGTGAACTGGCAGCCAATCACCTGTACAATATCCATCCTGAATGGTTTGTCACCTACAATAATCAATTGTATTTTGATCCGGCATTGCCCGAGAGCCGCCGTCACATCTGTATGGTGGTGGCAGACATTGTTTCGCGTTACGATGTGGATGCCATCCATATGGACGACTACTTTTATCCTTATCCGGCAAAGGGCGTCGACTTCCCCGATGATGCGAGCTTTGCCCGTTACGGCGGAGGATTCACCAACCGTGCCGACTGGCGCCGAAGCAACGTGAACATACTGATCCAGAAGATTCATGAAACCATCCGTGGCTTGAAACCCTGGGTGAAGTTCGGTATCAGTCCGTTCGGTATTTACCGTAACGAGAAGAACGATCCGTTGGGTAGTAAAACAAATGGTTTGCAGAATTACGATGACCTGTATGCCGATGTATTGCTCTGGGCGCGTAATGGCTGGGTGGATTATAACATCCCGCAGATATACTGGCAGATAGGTCACCCCGCTGCCGATTATGAAACCCTGGTGAAGTGGTGGGCAAAGAATACGGAGAACCGTCCTTTGTTCATCGGCCAATCCGTAATGAATACGGTTCAGAATGCCGATCCGAAAAATCCGTCCATCAATCAGTTGCCTCGCAAGATGGCTCTGGAAAGAGCTTATCAGACTATCGGCGGAAGTTGCCAATGGCCGGCAAGCGCTGTGGTGGAAAATGCCGGGAAGTATCGGGACGCACTTGTGCAAGAGTATCATAAGTATCCTGCTCTGGTTCCTGTCTTCGATTTTATGGACGATAAGGCTCCGGGCAAGGTGCGTAAAGTGAAAAAAGTGTGGACGGAAGATGGCTATATGCTTTTCTGGACTGCTCCGAAAGCAAAAGACGAGATGGACCGTGCCGTGCAATATGTGGTTTACCGTTTTGATGGAAAAGAGAAAGTGAACATTGATGACGCTTCGCATATCGTTGCCATTACCCGAAACAATTTCTATAAACTTCCCTACGATGACGGAAAGACCAAATACCGTTATGTTGTGACAGCACTCGACCGCTTGCACAATGAATCGAAATCGGTAAGTAAGAAGGTGAAATTATAAAGTAGTTCACCACAGAGTAACACAGAGCTTTTTTTAGACATAAGAACAAAAGAACAGGCTATTCTTTATTTGTTCTTATGTTCTTTTGTCTGAAAACTCTGTGGTTCATCAATGTGTCATCCTGTGGTTCATCAATCCTCTCCTAATATAATATCAGTCCTGCTATTCCGCAGGCAATAATCATCAGAATCGGGTTGGCATTGTACTTTTTCGTTCCGATAAAGGCCACTAAGAAGATGATAATGCTGATTACAAATGTATAAGTATCCCCTGTCGGTGAACCGAAATTCTCCGTATTCATCAAGACCAGTGCTGCCGACGCCAGCAGTCCTACTACGGCAGGTCGGAGTCCGCTGAAAACAGCTTCTACGGCAGGATGTTTTTGGTATTTCAGAAAAAACTTACTGATGGTGAGCATCAGGATAAAAGAGGGGAGCACTACTGCAAACGTGGCGATGACAGATCCCCAGACACTGCCCGTAGCCGTAAAACCCACATAAGTGGCGGCATTGATACCAATAGGTCCGGGAGTGGATTGACTGATGGCTACAATGTCGGTAAACTCCTGAGTGCTAACCCAGTCATAGCGTGTCACGACTTCACCCTGAATCATTGAGAGCATGGCATATCCGCCTCCGAAGCCAAATAGTCCGATCTTGAAGAATGTATAAAAGAGTTGCAGGTAGATCATAATGTTTAAATGTCAAAGTGGATGATTAGCGATGTGACTGTTTCCATTTTCCCCAGCAAAAGCCACCTACGCCTGCCGCGATAATAATCCAGATAGGAGAGAAGCCCAGTAACCAGATAAGCAGGGCAGAAACAACCGGAATCCAGATTGTATACCGGTTGACTTTGGCAGATTTCGCCATACTGAAAGTGGGTGCCGCAATCAGTGCGACCACTGCCGGGCGGATACCCTTGAAGATACGTTCTACGATGGGGTTATCTTTGAAGTTATGGAAAAACATGGCAATGGCCAGTATGATGATAAACGACGGGAGCACCGTTCCAAGGGCAGTTACAAGGCTTCCGCGTATACCGCGCAGTTTATATCCGATAAAGATGGAAATGTTTACCGCCAGGATGCCCGGTGCCGACTGGGATATGGCAAGCAGATCAACGAAGTCATCCTTGGAAATCCAGTTCCGTTTGGTTACGATTTCGTTTTCTATCAGAGGTACCATGGCATAGCCACCTCCGATAGTAAAGGCACCAATCTTGAAAAAGATGCCGAACGCTTCAAGATAAATATTCATTTGATATGTTACTCTTATTCTCTTTTTTCTTACTCTTGTGGGTCTTCTTCCTTATCCTCTTTGCCGCCCTCTTTAGAGTACTTGCTGGGACTCACATTGAAATGTTTCTTAAATACTTCACGGAAATACTTGACGTCACTGAATCCCGTCATCTCGGATATTTCGGTGATGGAGTGTTGTCCGGTCTTTAATAATGTTGCAGCCCGTTTCAGGCGGATCAGTCTGATATAATCTCCGGGAGCCTGATCGGTCAATGCCTTTAGCTTATTATAGAAGCTCGTGCGGCTCATATTCAAAAGGTTGCAGAGTACATCTACATTGAAGGCGGGATTGTCTATGTTTTCTTCGACACTCTTCTTGACCGTAGCAATGAATTTCCAGTCGAGATCTGTTGCACAATTAGGAGAGGCCTCTTCCTCTTCGCTGACTTCAAGGTTGGCATATTTGCTTTTCAGCAGTGCGCGGTTTGTCAGCAAGTTGGCAATGGTTGCTTTCAGAATGCCGATGTTGAACGGCTTGACTATGTATTCGTCTGCTCCTATTTTCAGTCCTTCCAGGATATTCTTCTCATCATTCAGCGCCGTAAGCAGGATGATGGGAATGTGTGACGTTTCAATGTCATTTTTTATGGCGGCGCAAAGTTCGTCTCCCCGCATTTCCGGCATCATGATATCCGAAATGATCAATTCCGGCATATACTCTTTTACGATAGTCAGTGCCTCTTTGCCATTGGAACAAGTTTGGATGGTGTAATTATCCGATAACGTGTGGGTGAGGTAATTACGCAATTCATCATTGTCTTCAACGATCAGTAAACGTTGCAGGTTCTGGTCATGCTGCTTTTTCGCCTTTTCGTAAATATCGGCGGGAGAAACAGGAGGTACTTGCTCCGTGCTGAGTTCGCGTGCGCGGGTAGCCAGATGTGCTTTATGGAAATGCTTGTTATCCTTCGGGAAAGTCACTTTGATAGACGAACCCTGATGTTCTACACTGTTAAGGTTGATTTTTCCTTTGTGCAGATGAACCAGTTTCCATACAAGCATCAGCCCGATGCCGCTTCCGGTCACTTTGGAGTTGATTGCGTTGCTTCCCCGGAAATGTATCTTGAATAGCTTCTTTTGTTCATTGGCAGGGATTCCGATACCAGTATCATTCACCTCAACGCTCCACGTATCGTTCGTTTCGGAAGCGTAAATGTGTACGCTGCCGTTTTCGGGAGTATATTTCAAGGCATTCGAGATGATGTTTTTCAGGATTGAATCCATCTTTTCTTTGTCGATCCATACATTCAGGTAACGGAAATTGCTTTCATAAGTGAAGTTGATGTGTTTCACGGTAGCGTATGGACGGAACGCATTGAAGGTCTCCGTCAGGTAAGTATTCAGTTCATATTCCGAAATATAAAGTTCCGACGAGTATACGTCTGCCCGTTCAAAGTTGATAAGATTAGTGGTGAGGCGCAACAGTGCATTCACGTTTCGTAAAGCCGTGTTCATGTTGCTGATACCGTCTTTGGTCAATGCTTCCCGTTCGCGTATCTCTTCGAGCGGAGCTTTGATCAGTGTCAGCGGAGTACGGATGTCATGTGCCGTATTGATAAAGAAGTGGATCTTTTCATCCGATATTTTCCTTTGTTTCCGGAGGATGATCATACGTAGGGCAATGATGGCTATCACCGCCAGTACGACGGCATAAATCAGCATAGCCCAAAAACTGAGCCAGATGGGTTGGGCAATACTGATTTCCATGGTACGCTCTTCAAGTACGACGCGTTTGTCTTCATTGGATACCGCACGGATGTGGAGGGTGTACTCACCCGGGCTCAAGTTCGTAAAGCGAATGATGTTTTCATTTCCGGGACGGCTCCATTGGTCGTAGAACCCCTCCAGTTTCCACGAGTATAAAATGTTCGACGGATAGTCGTAGTTGATAGACGATACTTTGAGTGAGAATATATTCTGGCTATAGCTCAGTTTCAACTCCTTGGTGTCATCAATATCCATATTTAGCGGAGAACTTTCTTCGCCGGGATAAACAGTCTGGTAGAAAATCTTCAGATCGCTGAGTACCATTTTGGAATAATACTTTCTGGGTATCTTCATCGTTCGGTTAAATTCGATGGCACCGTCGGAACTGCCGAATATAAAGTTGCCGTTTTTACGCAACGTGCCTGCTCCGGCATTGAAATGACTGGCCATCAATCCCTGATCCTTGGTCCAGTTATGGAACAGCTTCTCTGCCGGATAATAACTGGTCAGCCCGTTTTCGGTACTCATGACGATGTCTTCATCCGCATCCGAGAGGATTGCGTATATATTGTTGGAAATCAATGCACAGTTATCTTTGTGGTAATGAGTGAAGCTTCTCTTTTCCGGATCGTATATCAATAGCCCCGAACCACTTGTCCCGATATATAAAAGTCCATTCTTTGCTTGGTACAGCGAATAAATATACATAGACTCTACCGGCAGGTCGATGCGTTGATACTTACCGGATTCTTTCTCGAGTAAATAAAGCCCGGTTGCCGTACCTATCCACATTTGTTTGCTGTCTTTTTCGATAATGGAGGTGATGGAGTTGAGTCTTGGGTACAGGCGGAGAGTTCTGTTTTTAAAGTTGATGCGCTTCAAGTTGTAATAACCTCCCGACCATATATCGCCATTGGCTGTTTTCATGATAGAACGGATATATTTGTCCGGCTGGATATTGATTCCATACAGTGAAGACGGAGTAACATACTCCACAGACAGGGTCCGTTTGTTTATCTGGTAAATCCCCGAACTATAGCCGGCAGCCCAGATGATCCCCGGTTCTACCTCACATACAGTAAGGAAGATATGATTCTTATTACGTTCGTCCTTTTCGAAGGAACTCATGAACGAATGCCATGTTCCGTTGGCGGAGTTGTAGTAACTGATTCCATTGTTGGTACCATACCATAAATCTCCGTCACTATCTTCAATGATTGAGTTTACTTGGTCATTGATTAGTGATTGTTTGTTGCCAATGGAATGCTTTATCCAGTTATAGCCCGAATAGCGGTTGTTGCGTACCGTGATGCCGATTGGATAGTTTGCAAGCCAGATGCGCTGTTCGTCATCCACATAAAAGTCGGGGATGTTGTTGCCGTTCATTTCGTTGTGTTGGTTGTAGTCGGCTACGATGTATGGAGTGGTCTGATAAGAGTTTACATTTATCTTATATACTCCTGCACCGTCTGTTGCAACAAGCAGTTCCTTATTGTTCAGTGGCTTTATGCGTGTGATGCTGACGTCTGTCAGGCTCATTCGGGGTTGGGTACTTCGTTTGGTGTTCATGTCATAGACATATATGCCGCGTTCGAAAGTACCGATGAATAATTTGCGTGAAGGGCGGTGGAAATAAAGTTCGTTGATCTGTATCGGGAGATTGTCCAGTTTGTCACACGGAAGCAGATGCAATGCCCGATTTTTTAGTTCGGCGTGATGAATGCCTTGTTCCGTACCGATAAAGAAATGTGTTTCGTCTATTTGTTCGATATCAGTGATATCTTCTTCAATTTCATTTCTGATCTGCAGGGTTTGCTGCGTATGGGTGTTGTATAGATAAAGATATTCATCGTTGCACAGCCAGATGTTGTTATTCTTGTCGATGAAGCTGTAGCTGATGGGAGCGGGGCGGTCTTTGACCACGTCTTCCGGTAGCTTGTAGACAAGTGTGAATTCATCCCGTAACGGGTCGTAACGGAACACCTTTCCTTTCTTTCCTATTTCCCATAAGGTATTTTCGTGGTCCAGATATAGCCAATTCAGGTTAAGCAGTGAATTCAGTTCTTCACCGTTATCCATCAATTTATATCGTTTGAACTCTTTGCCATCATATCTGTCCACACCTTCATGGGTAAGGAACCACATATATCCCTTTTTATCTTTTTGGATGTAATATACCCTCCGGTTGCTTAACCCATCCTCTACACCGATATATTTGTAGGTTTGTGCAGAGACCATAAGAGGCAATAAGAGCAGAAGAAAAAGAATTTTTTTCATACAAGCTGGAATCCTTTAATGATTATTCTTTCGGGGGGCGAATGATTTTACAAAATTAATAAAAAGAGTGGAGAAGTGCAAACTTTACGAAAGGATTTGTTACGGACGCTGAATGACGAAAAAGGGCGGACCTCACTTTGAGACCCGCCCTTCTTTATTGTTGCATATCCTGTTATTTAGTCTTTTCTTCGATCCACTTACGTGCATTTACGAAAGCTTCAATCCATGGAGTTACCTGATCGCTGTGTACGCGGTCGGCAGGATAATTGGCGTTTTGCCATGGGAAGATGGCACGCTCCAGGTGAGGCATCATTGCCAGATGGCGGCCGTCTGTGCTGGCCAAGGCAGCTATCGAATAATCGGAACCGTTCGGGTTGCCCGGATATTCGTCGTAGGAGTATTTGGCTACTACGTTGTATTGGTCTTCATCGTATGGCAGAGAGAATTTTCCTTCTCCGTGTGCTACCCAGATACCCAGTTTGCTGCCGCTCAGTGAGCCGAACATAACGCTGCGGTTGGTAGGGATAGTGACTCCGATGAAGGTCGATTCGAACTTATGTGATTCATTGTGCAGCATTTTTCCTTTCTTCTCGTGTTCCGGATTTACCAATCCCAGCTCCATCATCAACTGACAACCGTTGCAAATACCCAATGACAGTGTGTCTTCACGTGCGTAGAACTTATCGAGTGCCTCTTTTGCTCTTGGATTGAACAAGAAACCTCCGGCCCATCCCTTGGCAGAACCCAATACATCTGAGTTAGAGAACCCTCCGCAGTAAACGATCATATTTACATCTTCCAGTGTTTCGCGTCCGCTGATAAGGTCGGTCATGGTGACATCCTTCACGTCGAAACCTGCCAGATAGAGCGAGTATGCCATTTCACGTTCGCCATTCGTACCTTTTTCACGGATGATGGCGGCACGTATACCGCTCGGAGTACGACGTTCCGGAGTGATGCCGTATTGAGACAGTTTGCCTTTGAAGCCCGGCATGAATGCGAATTCAAGCGGTTGCATCTTGTAGTTCTCAAAACGTTTCTTGGCGCATCCGTTCATTGACTGTTTGCGGTCGAGCAGGTAAGAAGAAGAATACCACACATCACGCATATAGTCTATACCGAATTGGTAAGTAGCACCGTCCTTGTTTACCAGAATATGACGTTCGTCCGTCGGTTTACCCAACTTGATGAAGCCTACGCCGGCATCTTCGAGGATTTTCTTCACTTCGTCTTTGTGCTTGTCGCTGATCTGGATAACGATACCCGGGTTTTCGGCAAACAGAATCTTCACGATATCCGTTTCCTTCATCTTGTCAAGTTCGATTTCCAGGCCACCTTCTACGTTGGCAAAGCACATTTCAAGCAGCGTAGTGATCAGACCACCTGCCGAAATGTCGTGTCCGGCAAGAATCAGTCCTTTGTTCACCAACTCCTGTACTGCCAGGAAAGCGTCGCGGAAGTATTCGGCATCCTGTACACAAGGCACTTCGTCACCTACCTTACCCAATGACTGCGCAAATGCCGAGCCACCCAGTTTCAGGCTGTCGAAACTGAAGTCGATATGGTAGAGTGTAGTTTTGGCATTGTTGACAAGGACGGGAGAAACCACTTTCTTCACGTCCGAAACCTCACCGCCGGCTGATACGATTACCGTTCCCGGAGAAACTACTTTCTCTCCATTCGGATACTTCTGAGTCATAGACAAAGAATCCTTTCCGGTCGGAACATTGATCTGCAATGCACAGCAGAAATCGCTCAGTGCTTTAACGGCTGTATACAAACGGGCGTCTTCCCCTTCCTGAGAGCGGCAAGGCCACATCCAGTTGGCGGAAAGTGATACGCTGTCCAAACCTTCGGCCAGCGGAGCCCATACCAGATTGGTCAGCGCTTCGGATACGGAAAGGATGGAACCTGCTGCCGGATCGGCCAGTGCGGCCTGCGGAGCATGTCCGATAGAAGTAGCGATACCTTTCTCGCCACGATAGTCGAGTGCAACGACACCACAGTCGCTCAAAGGCAACTGGATTTCTCCCTGGCACTGCTGGCGGGCTACTTTACCCGTAACCGAACGGTCCACTTTATTAGTCAGCCAGTCTTTACAAGCCACGGCTTCCAGCTGCAACACCCGGGTCAGATATTCGTGAAGTTTGGATGTTTCATATTCCGGCATTGTATAGTGACGTTCTACGGTCTTGTCTATCATGTAAGTTTTGGGAGAAGAACCGAACATCTGGTCTACGGCCAGGTCGAACGGACGGACGCCGTCGGCTTGCTGGAAAGCAAAACGATGATCTCCGGTCGTTTCACCTACCACGTACATCGGAGCGCGTTCACGTTCGGCAATTTGGCGTACGTGTTCGATGGCCTCTTCTTTAATAAGGAGTCCCATGCGTTCCTGGCTTTCGTTTGCTATAATTTCTTTGGCCGACAACGTTTTGTCACCGATAGGCAGCTTACTCATGTCAATAAGCCCGCCGCACTCTTCCACCAGTTCGGAGAGGCAGTTTACGTGTCCGGCCGAACCGTGGTCATGGATAGATACTACCGGGTTTTCGTCCTCTTCGCAAAGGGCACGAACCACATTGTTGGCGCGTTTCTGCATTTCCGCATTGGCGCGCTGTACGGCATTCAGTTCGATACCGCTGCTGTAACGGCCTGTATCTACCGACGAAACCGAACCGCCGCCCAATCCGATACGGTAATTGTCACCGCCGATCACTACTACTTTGTTTCCGGCTTCCGGCTGTCCTTTCAGGCAGTCGCGTTGTGTGCCGTAACCTACGCCTCCGGCAAGCATGATTACTTTGTCGTAACCATAAGTTTCATTGTTTTCCGTATGTTCAAAAGTCAGTACCGAACCGCAGATCAATGGTTGGCCGAACTTGTTGCCAAAATCACTCGCTCCGTTGGAAGCTTTGATCAGGATCTGTTCCGGAGTCTGGTATAACCATTTGCGTACCGGCAGGATTTCTTCCCATTCGCGTCCTTCTTCCGTGCGTGGATAAGAAGTCATGTAGACGGCTGTTCCGGCAATCGGCCATGAACCTTTACCTCCGCCCATACGGTCGCGAATCTCTCCTCCTGTACCTGTCGATGCACCGTTGAAAGGTTCTACTGTGGTGGGGAAGTTATGGGTTTCCGCTTTCAGCGAAATGACGCTTTTGATATCTTTTATCCGGAAGAAATCGGGTTTGGAGTGGTCTGCCGGGGCAAACTGTTCAATTACCGGACCTTCGGCAAAAGCCACGTTGTCTTTGTAAGCTGAGATGATTTTGTTCGGATTCTCCTGAGTAGTCTTTTTAATCATCTGGAAGAGGGACGATTCCTGCTCTACGCCGTCGATGATAAATGTTCCGCCAAAGATTTTGTGACGGCAGTGTTCCGAGTTGATTTGTGCGAATCCGAAAACTTCCGAGTCAGTCAGGCGGCGTCCAAGATCCGATTCTACCTTTTTCAGGTAGTCCATTTCTTCTTTTGACAGGGCGAGACCTTCTTTTTCATTGTAGGCTTCCAGATCGTCGATATAGATAATGGCTTCCGGTTGGCGGTTGGTCGTGAATACGTTTTGGGCGAGACCTTTGTACATGCGTTGCAGCATTGGGTCATAGTCGGCATTTTCATCTTTTACAGGGAAATACTCCTCGATACGGCTGATACCTTCGAGTCCCATGTTCTGGGTGATTTCTACTGCGTTGGTACTCCATGGAGTAATCATCTCACGTCGTGGCCCAACAAAGCAGCCTTGCAGGTTTTCTTCACTTTCCGGCACGGCTTCACCAAAAAGCCAGCAGAGTTTGTTGTTGTCGTTCGCGTTAAGTTCGTGGTTGCTCTCTACGGCAATCACGCTCTTGGAAGGGGTTCTGAAAAAAAGAATCATGTGTGTATATACGATTTTGTTTTCTTTGCGTGCAAAGATAAGCAAATTCGTTGGTGGTGAGAAAGAAATGCAATAAAAAAACTTCAGCCTGCCGTGGAATGAGACAACGGGCAGGCTGAAGGCAAAAACTAATCTGATTTGTGATTCTGAAAGTTGCCGGCTTGAGGGCGAATTCTGCCAACAACTTTCGCGCAATCCTTAGAAAACCGATACTAATTTTTACTATTGAGATGAAGGATTAGTGTTTTTGGGGATCGATGTATAAACTACTAATTTGGGGGTAATTATACCATTTAGATTCTTCTACATTATTTTCCAACTCATATCCTCCGGTCACCAACCAGCTCTTAAATTTCGGATAAACTTTCAGTAAATCTTGTTTCTCTATTGCCCATCCCATTTCAACAGGTGCTTTCAGTGCCCATACAAAACCGTCTTTATTGCAATAATAGTTCTTTCCAGCCTCTTTCCGGTCAGTTTCATAACCTTTGTATAATTCAGTAGGCTTGAATCCGACGAAGTGTATTTCACGTCCGTTCTCGGTGTTTTGGAGGAAATAGTCAAAGTCGTATGCGGTAGAGAAATTGTTGAATATGAAATTAGAATCATCTAACGTCACTTTCAATTTGAATGAAAAAATGATAGTCGGTGTTTCCGCACTGGAGGAGATCAATTTACCTGCTTGTGTGTTGTAGAATTGGGTTCCGTCTGAGCCTTTTAGGTTATCAAGTCCTGTCAAGGCAAATATGGGACTTGAAGCATTTGCGAGAAACTCTACACCAATACCTTTAGTAGCCGATTCAATTTTAAAATCTGTGATCTTATCTTTGGTTATTGTGGGGGAATCAATGAGATCTCCATTCATGTCCGTTGCTTTACCCGGCAACTGGATGCAGAAACGATAAGGCAGACTTCCTCCCATTGCACGTAGCTTCAGGCTGATGGTAATATCCAAATAGTCATTTTTTCTGTCAGAGGATCCGCTCCAAGTCGTTTGTGCCCGATAGTTTATCACGAAGTCGTTGAAATCATAGTCTCCCAATTCAGGCCACATGTCTTCAAACATAAGTGTACCATATTTATTTTTAGCGGGTTTATATATAGTGGAAGTAGGCCAGCCACCTTCTGATACTCCTCTATCCGGAAACAAGCAGTCGGCTTCCCAACGGTTCGCTAAACTTCGTGTGAGGTTTTTTGACTTGATGCTTATCTTTTGAGTTTCGTATCCCCCGTTGGTTACCGGATATTTGATCCAGATGGCATTATTGGCGCTCGGCACTTCCAAAGAAGTGTTCTTGTCTCCTTCCGGGATCGCAAGGTCTGCTATCTGTTCGGAACATGCTTCGTCCAGATAGATGGAAGCGGAAACGGCATGCGGCGCATTGGTCGCAAGGGTGACGGTGCGTGTTGTAGACCAGTCGAAACCATCCGGTATAACCAGGTCAGTGGTGTTTCCGGTGGGTGGTACCGAAAGGTCTTTGTCGTCGTCTACACAAGATGTCAAAAGACACATTAGTCCTGCTAATGTGTACATTGCGGTTTTCATTCTTTTCATAATTTTATTGTATATTCATGTAAGTTTGCTGTGTGTTCTGTTTGAATCCTGATACAAACTTATTGTATATATTGTCAAATTACGCAAAGAATGTGGCAAAAGTGGTTGAAATGTTCAACTTTTAAGGGTCTGATAGTCTATTCGTGCGAAGAGAATCAATAAAGAAAAACTTCAGCCTGCCACAGTCAAGGGGGGAATGACCGGACAGGCTGAAAAATAAATCAAACAAATACCTATTTGAATAATAGGATTAGGGTATGAAATGTTTGATGGCTTATTTTATTGCTTGAGATGAATCGAGATATTTGAACCAGTTTTCGTTGAAGTCCGGACTGTCCGGTGAGAGATTCGGATTAGTGATCCAGCTTCTGAACTTGCCGTAAACCTCCATGATATCTTTCTTTTCGCGTGGATGTGCAAGCTTAACAGGCACTTTGATACCCCACACGAAATTGTCGGTACTGCAATATTTGATGTCACTGCGCATATTGTTTCCGGCTTCACCGGCGTATGAATGGCTGTAGTAAGCAGTCGGTTCGTAACCTCTCAGGTGAATTTCACGTCCTCCGTTCTTTTCTTTCTGGAGGAAGAAGTTCTGATTTTCTGAGATTGCCGCCGCCCATAATGCCTTTGTTCTTTCTAAGCTGTTGAAACAGTTGATCTTTAATCTGTATTTAATCGTTACCAGGTCATTGGCTGCTATCTGATGGTCAGCTTCGGTATTATAGAATGTTCCGCCGTTATTCTGTTTCCGTAATTGATCGGTGCCGGTGAATATGAAGATAGCAGGAGCGTCTTCTCCGGGATTCTGAAGTTCCATCTTAACAAGGTCGTTCCCGTTTATTTCGATCACTTCGTCGATATATTTGGCAGATGTTTGGTCTAATTGCAGTCCCAGGCGATAAGGCAGATAGCCTCCCATTGCACGGAAAGTGATTTCAAATTCAACTCCGTCTGCATCATAAGAATCTTTGCTTCCGTTGCCGCCGTCAAAGAAGATCGCTTGCGCATGATACCAGATAACGAAATCGTTGAAATCATAATCTCCCATTTCGGGCCAGTTATCTTCCATCATCAGGGTTGCCGTTTCTCCTTTTGCGGGATACCATTGATATCTGTATGCACCCTCTCCTCCGTTTGTGTCAAATCCACTCACGTTTTCCGGCAGTTTGACTAAGGTCTCTGCACGTGTAGAAGCCGTATTGAGGGGGATGTTCATCATTTCTTTCCCTTTGCTTGTAGCATACTGTACGTATAATGCCCGGTCTGCCTTGGCTACATCCAGGCGGATGTTTTTGGCAACTTCGGATACAGGCAGTTCTGTCAGTAAACTTGCGTCGGTGCATGATTCGTCGGTATAAATCGCCACTCGTGTTGCCACGGGCGAAGTAATGGAGAGATTGACACTCCTTGTAGTGGTCCAGTCCGCGTCATCCGGTATGACCAGGTCTGTCGTTTTTTCCGGTTCTTTGGGTTGTGAGAGGTCTTTGTCATCCTCAACACATGCTGTTAAAGCAAGTGTTGCTCCCAGTAGGGTGTACATCATCCAATGCGTTGTTTTCATTATTTTTGTGATTAGGATTATTTACTTGTTCGTTTGTGACTGCAAATATACAATGAAAAGTTGTATATTGTGTTACTTTGTGTCTTGTTTTTATATAAAATGTTGATTTTCTATGTGTATATGTGGTTGGAATAGTCAACTTTTGGCAGAATAGAGGCTGCGTATATACGAAACAGAGGCTCTATTCACTCAGAATAGAGCCTCTGTCTGTATAAAATAGAGCTTTCGTTTATTCGCTGATAACCTTTCTGTATTCTGCCACTGCCATTTTCTCTGCCAGGTAAGCATTAATCAGGCTGGTATGTGCCTGTGTCCACGAAAGTTGTGCCGAGAGTACGTCGACCATATTTGCTTTTCCTTCGTTGTAGGAGAAGGTGATCAGGTCCAGGTTTTCTTCTGCCAGCTCTTTATTTTCTTTGGCTGTCTTCACCTGCTCTTCCGTTTCCTGCAGCTTGGTCAGTGCGGCAGCCAGTTCCTGGTTGATCTGGTCTACTACGTAGCTTTGCTGCAACTTCTGTATACCCGTGTAGGCTTTCTGTTGCCGGTTGGTCTTGAACCTGGCTCCCCAGCGTAGCACGGGGATATTTACGCTCATGCCTACGATGGGGGTAAACTTCACGTCATATCCCATGTTGGGAGAAGCGGTGGCCCATCCGCCGGTGACGTACATGCTTACTTGCGGATTGTACTGGCTCAGGGCTGCCTTGCGTTGCGCCTCGCTTTTCTGGATGTTGACTTCTGTGCTGGCAAAGTCGGCACGGCGTTGCAGTACATCGTCCAGTGGGAGCAAGGTGACAGGCGGACACACGACACCGATGGAGCAAAGGCTGTCTACGGGAGCGTTGGGTTCTTCTCCCATCAGGATATTGAGTTTCTGTAGAGCCAGTGTATAATTCTGGCGTGCGCTGATGTATTGAAGTTCGGCTTCCTTACGGCGTGTCGAAATCATCAGCAGGTCGGTGCGGCTGATAGCGCCGTCTTTAAAACGGTCTTGGATGATTTCATATTGTTTCTCTACGATTTCCTGATATTGTGCCGAAGCGTCGAGCATGGCACGGGCTGAAGAGGCGTTCCAATAAAAGGCGTCACTCTGATAGTGAATCTGGTCGCGTGTCAGCTCTTCGCTCAGCTGATCGAGTTTTTCGTCAGCTTGGGCTATACGGTTCTGGGCTTGCAGGGCACCGCCTGTATAGAGTGGCTGCGACACGACGAATACCCCTTGATAAGTGTGGTTGCGGTATTGTCCGGCCGGTCCGTCCCAGGAGTCCATCTCTTTCAGGTTCAGTGTTCCCTCGGCGGAGATGTCCACTTTGGGCAGGAATCCTGTAAAGGCTATTTTCCGTGCGTCCGTGCTTGCCATTGATTTCAGATGCTGCTGTTTCAGCACCTGGCTGTAAGCTTCCACACGATCACGATATGCCTCACGGCTCAGATGCGGGGCTTGTGCCTGCACTTGTGTACAAAGTCCCAATGCAAACAGAAGTATAAGTTTATTCTTCATCATATACTTTTAAATTTTAGTTCATTTCTTTATCCCTTAATCCTGTGGATGGCGCAATAAGCTACCGGAAGCACAAACAGTGTCAGTGCCGAAGCCACAAGCAGTCCGCCCATGATGGTAGCCGCCATTCCGCCGAACATGGCGTCGAACAGCAACGGAAGCATACCTAAGATCGTTGTACCCGAAGCCATGGCCACCGGTACGATACGGCTGACGGTTGCCTTTATCACGGCTTCGCGCGGATCGAGTCCCGATTGACTTTCGATGTCGATCTGGTCCACCAGTACAATGGCATTTTTGATGTTCATACCGATCAGTCCCAGCAAACCGAGGATGGCGAAGAAGTCGAACGACTTGCCTAACAGCAGCAATCCCAGTACGATACCGATAAATATCAGCGGCAGCATCAGCAAGATTACCGTCGGCTTGCGGTAGGTTTTAAACAGCAGCAGCAGGGTGGTGAACATCAGGAAGAAGGTCAGCGGCAGGTTTTTTGCCAGAGCTTCGTTCGATTCCACCTGGCTTTCCTGTTCGCCGAAGTATTTCAGGGTGTATCCTTCCGGAACCTTGATCTCTTTTTGCACCTGCGACCATATCTGGTTGAAGGCCGCGATGGCATTCACTCCCCTCCGGGGATCGCATTGCGCCATCATCACCATCTGGCGGTTGTAATCCTTCACATTTGAGAAGCGATAGCGGAAGTCGAACTCCGACACTACCTGCTCCAGGCTGGTGGTTTCCGGCCCGTTGCCGAATACCGGTAATGTACGCAGGTCGTTGATGCGGAAGGAATCCGTCACACTGTTGCCTTTCAGCAGAATCGGCAGCACCTGGTCTCCTTCGCGGAATTCACCGAGAGTCATGCCGTTTGTCCCGATCTGGATGCTTTGAGCCATGCCTTGGCGGGAGACTCCCAGGGGTTGTGCCCGTTCCGGGCTGTAGATCGGTTTCCAGATGGGTATTTTATTTCCCCACGAGTTACGTATATTAATAAGGTCAGGGTTCCGGTGCATGATCTCCAGTGCCCGGTTGGTCAGTGCCACCAGCGTGTCCACATTGGGCCCGATGAAACCGATTTCGATGGCTGCATCCACAGCCGGCGACAGTTTGAAGAGGCTCGTACGGGTGATGGCGTTCGGAAAGTTGGCTTTCATGTAACCGTCGAACTGTTCTTCATACTCTTTGGTATACTTGCTGTCGTTCAGTTCCACCAATACATTGGCAAAGTTCGGCTTCGGCCCTACGGAGGTAGACGCCAGGTAGTAACGCAGCGGAGTGCTTCCGAAGGTGATCGATACTTTTTTCACTTCCGGCAGTTTTTGCAGATGGGCTTCCACTTTCTTCATCTCCCGGGCCACGTCGTTCACCCCATATCCGTCCGGATAAAACACGTCGGCGCGGAAGTAGGGCTTGTCCAGTGACGGGAAGAAGTTTTGCGGCATCATTCCCATCACCACCAGTGAGACGATGAAGAGCACGATCATCGACCCTAACGTCACAATTTTGCGCCGGATCAGGACGCTCAGTATCTTTTCGAATTTGTGGTAGAACGGTTTGTCGTACGGATCTTTGCCTGCATTTTTGGCCTTGGCTTTCAGGATAAAGTTTCCGAATACGGTGGTTTGTGTCAGTGCCAGCACCCAGCTCAATCCCAGTGAGATGGCCAGTACGACGAAAAGCGGCTTCACGATTTCCGCCACGGACGAAGGTGCCAGATAAAGCGGCAGGAACGAGCAGATAGCGATGAACGTGGCTCCCAGCAATCCCCATTGTGGTCCGGTGGCTCCGTCGATCAATGCTTTCCGGCGGTCCACTCCGCGGGCGATGGCTATCTGCGCATTGTCCGTCACCACGATGGCGTTGTCCACCAGCATACCCATGGCGATGATAAATCCCGCCAGTGACGTACGGTTGAGTCCTACACCCATGAAGGACATGATAAGCAGCGTACCTCCGATGGAGAAGACCAGTGAAGAGCCGATCAATACTCCGGCACGCATCCCCATCACCAGCATGATGATGACAATTACGATCAGGATCGACTCAATCAGGTTGATGATAAATCCGTTGTTCGCCTCTTTGGCTATGACGTTTTCAAGATAAAGGCTTTCCAGGTTCAGTCCCACAGGCATCAGTGGGAGGAGTTCGGCCAGTTTCTGGTCTACCATCTCACCCGTCAGCACCACGTCGCGTTGCGGGTCGGTAGATACGCCGATACCGATGGCACGTTTGCCATTGACACGCATGATGGTGCCCGGCGGGTCCATGTATCCTTTCTCTATGACGGCGATGTCACCCAGTTTTACCTGTCCGGCGCGGGTGGTGATTACCTGGTTCCGGATGTCGTCCACCGTGGTATACATACCGTTGGCTACTATGCGCAACTGTTGTTCGCCGGCGCTGATTTCTCCGGTGTTGATAATCTGGTTCTGCGATTGCAGCAGGCTTGCCAGCTGTTTGGGATCGATACCCATGCCTGCCAGCTTGTTCACCGAGACGAATATATTCACCACCTCGGTCTGTGTGCCGAACAGTGCGACTTTCATCACCCCGTCGGCAGTGACCACCTGTGTCTTGATACGTTCGGCCCAGTCCCTCATTTCTTCGTAGCTGAATCCGTCGTCGGCTGTCAGGCCGTAGTAGATACCGAATACGTCACCGAAGTCGTCCGATACTGTGGGTACCGAAGCTCCGCTTGGCAATTGGGGTTGTATGTTGAGCACTTTGCGCCGCAGTTCGTCCCATTTTTGGGGGATGGAGGAAGCCGGTAGCGAGGGGAGCAGTTCGAACGTGATTTTGGAAATGCCGTACATGGATTCGGACTTGATCTTGTATACTCCGCTCATGCTCTGTATCTCACGGGAGATGGGCTCGGTGATCAGCCGTTCCACTTCGGCGGGCTCGGCACCGGGATAGCGCGTCATGATGACGGCCGATTTGATGACAAAAGGAGCATCTTCCTTCTTGCCCAGGCTGCTGAAAGAGGAGATACCTCCGATCAGCAATACAGCCAGAAAGAAGTAGATGACTTTGGTATTGTCTAATGAATATTTGGCTAAATTCATGATTGTATATGGTTTTGAGTGCACCACAGATTACACGGATTTTCACAGATTAATGATTTATATTATTGATAATAAGATTAAAAAATCTGTGTTAATCCGTGTAATCTGTGGTGAAATTAATTATTGCGTTGAGTGGGCACTCTTATTTCAGTTCCTTCACCGTTTCGCCTTCCACCAGTTGTGTTACGCCGGCTATTATAACCGTTTCCCCTGCTTTCAGTCCTTTCGAGATAAAGGCCTGTGCGTCTCCCGTCGGAGAGTAAACGGTTACTTCACGGCGGTTTACCTGATTCCCGTTCAGTACCCACACGTAGGTTTTGTTTCCTTCGCTTTCACCGAAAATGGCACTCAGGGGCACTACCGTCATGGTTTCTTCCAGGAACGGACCTACATCGGCCGAGAAGCGGATGCTGCACGTGAAACCCGGTTTCACCTCATACAGGGCATGGTCGAAAGCGGGATCGTCGATGGTGATCGTCACCGGGATACCCGTACCGTCCGTCGAGATGTCGAGATATTCCTCCAGTTTGGCATTGAAGATGTGTCCGCGGTATGTATCGAACTCCACGCGGAAGTGTTGGTCTTTGGAACGGAGCAGATAAAGGTAAGCATCGGGGATGGTGAACTTGATGCGCAGTTTCTTGGTGTTGACCAGCTGCACAATGCCTTCGCCCGAGTTCACGCGCTGATAGTTCTCCACTAACCTTTTCTCGATAGACCCGTCGAAAGGGGCGGTCAGTTTGGTGTCGCGCATATTGTTGCTCGAAAGTTCGTAAGCCGATTTCTTTTGTTGGAAAGTCGATACGCTGATTTCATATTCTTGTACCGAGATAGCCTGCCGTGCCAATAATCGTTTGTTACGTTCCACTTGGGCAGCGGCGGTTTCGTAAGCCGATTTGTCTGCTGCATACTGTAAGGCCAGGTCGCGCGGATCGATGGCCGCAATCAGTTGTCCTTTTTTGACCCGTTGTCCTTCTATCACCGGCAGGTTGATGATCTGTCCGCTCACGCGGAAGGCCAGTTTCACATAGTCTACAGCTTCTACAATGCCCGAAAAGTCCTTTCTGATTTCCGACCGGGACTCTACCCTGGCCGTCTTTACGGGGCGTACTGTTGCCGCATTGTCTTCTTTTTTTTGTCCGCAAGCCGTTAATAGAATAAGTGCTGCGAGGATACATCCATAGTTTTTTCTCATATTTCCCATTGATTAAGAGTCTGTTTAGTCTCATTTTGAGGGGGCAAAGATATGAAACTGAAAAACTATAAACAGTTTTCCGGTTTGATAATTTAATATTATTAACAACCTGAGGCGGGTGTGGCGAGGCTTGGCGACGATGAACGAGAACTCACCACGGAGGACACAGAGGACACAGAGTTTTAATCTCTTGTTTATAGGATTATTTTAAGAGAAAATCTTCTCTGTGTCCTCTGTGTCCTCTGTGGTGAGCCCTCGTTCATCGTTGAAAACCGTTTTATTTCTGCCTCGGTACAGTCAAATCTTTACCCTTTTTCAGGTTATAAACAACTTCGGAGATACGGATGTTCAACTCACATCCTTCTAAAAGAGAGATTTTTATCGCCTGTTTTTCGACTTTCATCTGCAGGGTGCATCCACGGAAATTTACTTTGAATGTATAGCTGTCCCACGCTTGGGGGATGATGGGGTTGAAGTCGAGCTGTCCGTCCAGTATTTTCATTCCCGCAAATCCGCGTACGATGACCTGCCAACTTCCCGCCATGCTTGTGATGTGCAACCCTTGGTGTACCTCATTATTATAGTCGTCCAGATCCAGGCGCGTGGCATGCAGGAAGAGGCGGTAGGCTTCTTCCGTGTCGCCTATCCAGGCAGCCAGAATGGCGTGGACAAAAGGTGACAGGGATGATTCGTGTACGGTACGGGGTTCGTAGAACCGGAAGTTCCGGAGAATCGTTTCACGGTCAAAGTTTTCGTAATACAGGAACAGTCCTAACAGCACGTCGCTCTGCTTGATGTAGCACGAACGCAGGATACGGTCCCATGACCACCATTGGTTGATCGGCCGTTCGTTTGCCGGGATATCGTCCACCGTGGTCAGCTCCTTGTCCGGATAGCCGTCATCCTGTATGAAGATGCCCTGTTGTTCGTCCCGGGGGAGATACATTCCGTCGATGATCTTCTGCCAGCGCGAAGTCTCTTCGGCATAATTGAAGCGGGTGACACGGCGCACCCGTGCATACTCTTCCGGAAATTCGTGGGCCACCATCTCGATGCTGTCTATGGTGCTTTGCAGGCATTGCACGCAGGAGAAGTTGGTGTACCAGTTGTTGTTGACGTTGTTTTCGTATTCGTTAGGCCCCGTCACTCCCAACAGCACAAATTTTTGCCGTGCCTGCGAGTAGGATACCCGCTGGCTCCAGAACCGGCAGATGGCAATCATCACCTCCAGTCCGTAGCGGGCAATGTACTCTTTGTTGCCTGTCACCCTGGCATACTGCATGATGGCATATACTATGATGTTGTTGCGGTGTATCTCTTCGAAAGTGATTTCCCACTCGTTGTGGCATTCTTCTCCGTGGATGGTCACCATCGGATAGAGTGCCGCCCCGTCGGTAAATCCCAGTTTACGTGCGTTTTCGATGGCTTTGGGCAACTGGTTATAGCGGTAGAGCAACAGTTTGCGGCACACTTCTCTCGGGGTGGACAGCAGGAAGTAGGGCACACAGCACAATTCTGTGTTCCATTGCGTGTTGCCGCCGTATTTTTCTCCCGTGAATCCCTTCGGACCGATGTTCAGCCGCTCGTCGTCTCCCTGATAGCTCTGGTTCAGCTGGAAGATGTTGAACCGTATGCCCTGCTGTGCTTCCGGGTCTCCTTTGATCTCCACGTCCGTCTCCTCCCAGATTTTTGCCCACCGCTCCTTATGGGCTGCCGTCAGCGATTCCCATCCCTGCTCCCTGGCTGCTTTGGCTTCGTTCACAGCGCGCTCTACCAACTCCTGACGGTCACATTGCAGCGACGACACGATGGCGGTATACTTGATAAGAGTCACCTTCTCGCCGGGCTTCACGTCCGCTCCGGCGCTGAATCCTGTCAGTTTTTCTTTTTCTATCTTGATGGGGCTGACGCTTATCTGCTTGCTGTTCCTGAAAAAACGGTACGTCAGTGCGCAGCAGATTTGTGAATCTTCCCGCCGGGTTTGCGCCCAGAGGTAAGCGTAGTCGTTGGTGGTTTCGGCACGCAGGATGTTCCACATCTTTTCGTCGAAATTGGCGCTTTCGTGCTTCACGTCGCCGTTCAGATAGGGTACCAGCGAGATCTTGCCTTCATAGTTCACCGATGTCACACTGTATTTTATCAGACACAGGTTCTGGTTGTCCATGCTGTTGATGTGCTCTACGTGCACTTCCAGCGTGTTGCCTTTGGGCGAAGTCACCCTGAAGTCACGGTACGAGATTCCCGCCTTCATGTCCAGCCTGCGTTCATAGCTCTCCACATCCCAGTGTGCCAGATCCAGTTCCTCGTCGATCAGGCGCACGTAGATGCCGCTCCAGTCCGGAGTGTTCGGTATACGTGAGAAGAATCGCGGGTAACCGTTTTTCCACCATCCCACACGGGTGCGGTCCAGAAAAGTGATTCCTGCTACGTATGATCCCTGCAGGGAGTCGCTGCTGTAGGACTCTTCAAAATTGCCCCGCTGTCCGAAACGTCCGTTACCGAGGCTGAATATACTTTCCGAAGCGCGAAGGTTGTCGGCGTGAAAACCTTCTTCTATGATGTTCCATTCGTCTACCTTGAGGAATTTTTTCATGGTCATTGGGATTGTGTTTTTTAGATCGGCACCTAAGATACAAAAAAAACTTCTGATGCACAATCATTGTGCATCAAAAGTCTTTTTTTTACCGTGGAGGACACAGGGTCCCGCAGGGTATTCATGTCGATAATCGATCGTCTAAGGATTCATTGCGTTGACTCCCAATGCTCCGAGTATGGCAGTAGCCACGGCTATCACCACTTTCAGCACTTTGTGCCAGATTGTTTTTTTCATTGCTTCGTGTGTTTTAAAATATTCATTTTTATGCCGTCGGATCATCTACAATATCTCCGTCGCCTCCGTCGCCGGAGGGCGTTTCACTCTTGATGTAGAACGACACATTGTTCTCTCCTCCGCGGGTGGTAGCCGTGCTGTCGTTTGCCAGTCGCAGACTGTTGTCCACGGCAAAGCGGATATGCACACGCCTGATACCCTTTACGGTACACTCTTTTTCCGTTTCCGTTCCGGCGGAAGTCAGCGTGATGTAGAACGTACCGAGCCCGTCCACCTTCACTTTGTTTCCCTCCACCAGCGACTTTTTCAGTTGCCGGACGAATGCCTGCATGACGTGTGTCACGTCTTCCGCGCTCAGGGCTCCGGTGATTTCTATCTCTTTGGCGATGGAGGCGATGGTAGCTGTTTTGGAGCTGCCCGGCTCTTGTTTCAGATAATACTTTTGAGGCGACGATTTGTCGCTCAGATCTTTGTAGCGCTGATAGCGCATCACAGGTACTGCCATAATAAAATGTTTTTTGGATTCATAAAATGTTTTCTTTCTGTAATACATCAAGGCCTTTCTGATTACGATGTAAAGGTAGTACTTATGCTTTATCCCACAGGCTGTCCGGGGCAAGATGCGGGCATTGGCGGCTCTTTGGTCCCGTAAGTGCCTTTTTGAAGATAAAAACGGACAAGAAGCCTTGCCCGTCCACTGCTTTTTTAGTATCTTAGTACTCTGAATCAATAAGTGTCACAAAGCAAAAATGAATCCGGTTCACCACAGAGTACACGGAGGACACAGAGTTTTAAATTCTTGTTTATTAAGATATTTAAGAGAAAAATATTCTCTGTGTCCTCTGCGTCCTCTGTGGTGAACCCAACTCAAAAAAACAGTATGGAAAAGAAACCAGAAACCACAGAGAAAAAGTTCCGGATAAAGAGTTATGGCAAGTCCGAACTGGCCTCGCTCTATATGCCCGAAATCAGTCCTAAGAGTGCCGCAAGCGAATTGCGCAAATGGATCGGCAAGTCTCCCGGTCTGACGGAGGCCCTTTCCGCTACCGGGCTGCGTACTAAAGACAAGCGCTATACGCCCGCCCAGGTGGAACTGATCGTAGAGGCGATCGGCGAACCGGGATGACGATGGCGGGGCGGCCTTTCACGGCAGGAAATCGAGCGTTTTTTCAGTCTCCGCATTTCCGCCCATTCCGAACCAGTGTTTGGAGTCGAACTGTGTGTTCCGTATCCGGTCGCCGGTGCGTTCCGCCGTGGCGTCCTCTTCGCAGGGTGAGTACCGCCCGTTGACCGGGTTGAACACAAAGCTGCACTCGCCGATATTCCCTAAATGGCGGAATTTCACTTTTTTCACGTGTACCCGTGTCACACCTGCCTGCCGGTCGCGCTCTATCACCAGTCCGAAGTCACATTTATTGACGAATGCCGCCGATCCGTTGATGTCCTGCAGCGTGGGTACGGGCAGGCGTTTCGTCAGCGGGTCTGTCTGCATCTTGCGTGGATGCGCCACGAGGATGACGAGGCATTGGTGCCTTTGGGCGAAGTTTGCCAGCAGGTCGAGGAATGCCGAGATATATTGCGTTTCCGTCTGTCCGCCCGGGATGCGGTGTTCCAGCCGGTTGAAAGGGTCCAGTACCAGTATGCGGATGCCCCGCCTCCTCACCAGTTGGCGTGCCCGTTCCAGTATCGATTCTACGGTGAAATCTTCTTTGGGCAGGATGCTCGAAATGTTTTCCGCCAGATAGCGTTGCGCTTTCTCGTAGAGCATTTCGGTCATCAGTCCCTTGCGGAAACGCTGTCCGGTCAGTTTTTCGGTCAGTTTGGCCAGGTGATAGGGGAGGGGTTGGTTTTCGGGGCTGAAATAAGCTGTCCGCCATTGGTGGTTGAGGCAGAGGCGCAGCACCAGTTCGTCCGTGAACTCCGATTTTCCGTCGCCCGGGTGTCCCGTGATGACGCAGAGCCTTCCGGTCTCGAAGGTGCAGAGGTCGTCCAGGTTCTTCAGTCCCGTTTCCGCTCCCCGTGGCAGTCCGTTTTCAAAAAGTATGCGCATCTCTTCGTCCACATCGGCCGCTGTATATACGCCTTCCAACGGCATCTCCGGAGCGTCGGCAAGCGCCTGCGACAATGCTTCCGGACCTGCCTTTACCAAGAGCTCGTTGGCGTCTTTGCACCCTTCGCCGTAGCTGACCACCCTGCAACGTTCGCGTCCCAGGCGGCGGAGCAACTCCTGTTTCAGCTCTTCCCCTTTCGGGTCGGCATCGCCGGCTATGTAGATCACCCGCTTATCTTCGAAATGGCTGTCCACAAAGCGGTCCATCCACTTCAGGTTACGGTTGGCACCTCCGGGCACCGATATCACGTCAGTGCGCCCTGCCGTGACAAAGGCGGCTGCATCCAACTCTCCTTCGGTGATGATACATTCCGGGGTGCCTTTGATGCCGTCGATGTTGTAGGGAATCAGTTCCGCTCCGGTGAGCATTTTGAAGTGTTTATGGAGCGTGGCACGGAACTTGATGTTTACCAGCCGTCCCTCTTCCAGATAGTTGAAGCAGAGACAGGGTTCTTCAAGTCCGCTTTGGGGCATGTATTGCACCGACGAGGTGATGTGCAGTTGTTCCGCCGCGTGTGCACTGATGTGGCGTTCGTCCGCCAGCCATTTCAGTTGCACCGGAGTGAGAGGGGTTTCGTTGGCAGGTTTTTGGGGATGTTGGGGGGCAGCGGTGCCGTCCGGGGCTGTTGGCCGGGGGCTTGTCCGGTTTCTTTCGGCGGGGAAGTCCACCAGCGGATCTCCTGTCTTTCGTCCGCCATGCTTTCCGCTTCCGTCGTCTGCCACTCCGCTCCATCCGCAGTAATGGCATTTGTAGAGTCCTGAGTCCAGGTCCACCGAAAGGGACTTGTCACTTTTGTTGCTTCTCTGCCCGATACATCGGGGACATTTGGTCTTGATGTGGCCTGCTGTGCGGCCGTAGGCATCAAATTCGATGCCGAGTTCACGAAAATTAAATGATTTCATGGTCGATTTCCATTTGTTTTTAGGCGTTTGCTCTAAACTTGCCGGAAACGGAAATCTGGGTAATGGTTTTGATTTCACCACAGAGGACACAGAGGGCATAGAGAGATTAATTGGCTGCGCTCTGTAGTAAGTTTTCAGACAAAAGAACAGAAGAACAAACAAATAAAGGATAATTTGTTCTTTTGTTCTTTTGTCTAAAAAAACTCTGTGTCCTCTGTGTCCTCTGTGGTGAGTATCCTTAAGATAGCTTTTCTATTTCTTCAATGGGCAGGCCCGTTATTTGGTGAATGGTTTCGGGCGGGAAGTTCAGTGATTTCATCTTTCGGGCGTTTTCTCTTTTCTCTTCGATCCGTCCTTCCGCCAGCCCTTCCTGTCTGCCTTCTGCCAGCCCTTCTTGTCTGCCTTCCAGTGCGGCTGTACTCAGCACGTCATTTTGTATCATGACAGCATTGATATGCTCGTCATACGCCAGTCGTTCTTTTTTATCCATGTTGTAATAAATCAGTTTCCGGCGTGCCTCTTCCAGTCCGGGTGCTTTCGTATCCGGGCGGATGATACCGGTTTTGAGATATTCAATCCATTCTTCGAGGGGAGTGACGGCTACTTTATTGAATTCGTTCACCCGGATCAGGAAGTATTCGGGGAAGATTTCGGCAGGCAGTTTCCGTATGATGGCGTTCTTCTCTTTAGTGGTCACTTCAAGGAAGTCTCCTGTATGTACCCCCACGAAAGTGTTCTGCCCGTGATACAGGTAGTCGTTTCCCCGTCCGATGTCGAAATAGAGTATGCTGACGGAGTACACCTTCTTCACCTCCGAGTAGAGTTCTCCCAGTTCGATATGCTCTGTGATGGCCTTTGCCACTCCGAAGAGGATTCGCTCCAGATAATAGATTTCTCGGGTGTTCTGCACCTCTACGATGATGATTTCGTCTTTGCTGTTCCGGGCCTTGATGTCCACGCGGTTGAATTTCTCGTTTTCGCGCTGTTGGTTTCCTTCACTTTCCAGTATCTCTACGATGCGTATCGGTTCGTTCAGCAGCACTGTGAGGAAACCCTCCAGCACGCCGAAGTTGGCTTTATTGCGCAACAGCCGTTTCACCGCCCAGTCAAATCGGATATATCTGTCTGTATAATCCATTATCGTACCTCCTCTTTGTATTCATATCCCGCAAATATAGCTTTTAAAAGGGATGATTCCAAATTAGAGCCTGTTTAATTTACCACAAAGTCTCACACAGAGATTAATTGGCTGCGCCCTGCCTGTTTTCAGACAGATGAACAAAAGAACACATAAAGAATAATTTGTTCTTTTGTTCATCTGTCTGAAAAAACTCCGTGTCCTCTGTGTCCTCTGTGGTGAATGTCCGTTTCCGATAAGTCAAAGAGCGATATTGGTTTTCTTTACGTTTCCTGCCGGCAGAGACCGTTCTCCCTGCCGCCATTAGTCTCCGGTGGTGCCGTCATTCCGTCCACTTCCCCGACTCGGAGCTCCACACGGCGTTCTCCGACGGGCGGGGCGGTGCTTCGTCCGGGATGTGCTCTCCGCAATAAGAGCGGGCTCCTGTCAGCGGGTCGCGCTGCTCAAAGCGGTAAGCGTCTGCTCGGCGTTCGGTTGTTTCCAGGCGGTTCAGCACAGTGTCCAGCGCCTGCCGGGTGGCAGAGCCGCGACGGATGAAGTTGCTGAAGTAACTTTTGGCGTCGGCTATGGAGAAGAGGGTTTGCTCTTTGCCATACGTCACGATATGTTGCTTGAAGAATGTCCGGATGTGTGGCAGCAGCTCCATGAAGCGGAAGCCCATGCCTGAGTGCATGGCCTGCACCTCCAGCCACGACTGTTCGCCGAAAGCACTCTCCACGTATGTTTCCCATCTTTGCGGCGAGGGCTGTCGGGGTGGTTCCGTTATTGGGACGGAAGGAGGCTCGGGGGCAGCCCTGATTATCTCTTCTTCTTCTTCTTTTTCTTTTAATATATTCTTTTTCTTACACCGTGTTGCGGTGAAACGCCCGTTGGCAGCACGTTTCACGGTGACTTTCACCCCACCCGCGGTGGTGGCTCCGGCAACCGCAGTCCCGGTTGCAGCGGATTCTCGACGGTCCGTCCCGGTCGAAATGCGGTTCCGGACGGGGGCATCCGGTTCGGTGTTCATCTCTTCGTCGAGATAGATGCTTGAGAAGCTGCGCCCGTTTTCGTCTTCCGCGTAGAGACGGAACAGGCGGAAGTCGCACACTATCTTTTGCAGCTTTTCCGGGGATACATTCCAGCGGCGTGCCAGTGCAGGCAGTGAAGCAAAGGCGCAGCGATACCCCTCGTGTTGTCGTAACTCGGCCAGCAGGACGGTATAGATGCCTATGCCTTCTATGCCGTTCTGTTCGCATAGGGCGATCACCCGGTCGTCGGACATCATGCTGACGCGATAGCGGAAAAATAATTCGTATTTCATAATAATGCAAGTTAAATGATTCGATTCTGTGCAGAGTGCTTTCTTTCAAACCTATTCTGCAGCAGCAAAGGTAGGGCTTCGGGTGCGTATTTCCATATAATCCTCCGGAGGCGTTCTACGCCTTCTGGAGTGTTTCTTCATTGTTTTTCTCTTTCATCTCGTTCCAGAGCTTAAATAGCTCTCTTTCAATGTATTCCTCCGATACGGACTGTTGAGGACGGTAGATGCTCCGGAAGTCATAGGCACGGCATAGCTGGTGTGTCAGATGGGGGATGAACGGCTTGTCCGGATCGAAGGTATCGAGGCTGACCGCATTCCGGAGAGCAAACGTAAGTAACTGATTTCTTTCTCTTTGTATGACAATGCGATCCTCTTTCTTAGAGTAAATCTTGTTACATACTTCCAGAATCTCTTCCGGGTCTTCAAACACTAATTTCAGGCTTCCTTCGTTGATTTCAGCCTCACATTTAAAAAAAATTCTTTCTTCATTATTTTATTATTATTTACAATAAATGAAGATACAAAATTAAGGTATATTAGTGAAAAACGAACGGTTTAGAGGCTTTGATAATGTTCTTTAACAAATAGGAAATCTCTGGTGATGTTTGGAATATATTACTGATTATAAGAAGAATATGCTTATTTATCTGTTTCAAAAAACGTACGTCTTTTGGCACAAAAATAGTCTCTTCTTCTTGTTTATCCAAATAATTTATAAATAATATTTTTGGATAAAATGTATTTATGTTTGTCAAAAGGCGTTTTTATCGTGGTTTCAAGGCATTTTTGACCATCGGGTGAGAAGGTTGAAAAGCTGATACAATGAAATGTGAACTAAAACTTGAAAAGTGGAGTGCCAAAAGACGTACGTTTTTTGAAACACAAATAGTAATGAAAGATACTGCTTGGAGATTGCAATGTGCTGATAATAAAATGATTATATCGTGCCCGTGTCTTGAAATAGGACAAAGAGTAACTTTGTAAGCATTTGGCTGCTAATTCGTTTTATTAATATGATAATTGAATATTTATGAAAAGGTCATTTTTATGTATTAGAACTGCGCTGATAGGAATATCCTTATTTGCAGTGTCTTCTTGCTATTATGACGACTCCGAATTAAGGGGGCGTCTGGATCAGGTGGAAAGTAAAGTAGCCGAACTGGAAAAGTGGTGTACTACCGTAAACCAAGAGATTCTATCATTGAAAGGATTGGTGGAAGCTCTGGAAAATAATGATTTTGTGACCGGGGTGACGCCGTCAGAAGAGGGGTATGTCATCACGTTCTCGAAAGGAGGCAATATTACCATAAAGAACGGCAAGGATGGTCAGGATGGTGAAGACGGCAAAGACGGTGAGGATGGCAAAGATGGCAAGGACGGAGTCAACGGAGTAAGCCCGGTTATAGGAGTGGCCAAAGCCGCCGACGGCCTGTACTACTGGACCGTGCAGACGGGCACAGGTGCTCCGGCCTGGATGACGGATGCCAATGGAGACAAGATACGTACCACCGGGGATGAAGGTGATAAGGCAATTTCCCCGACTTTGAAAACCGGGTCGGAATTGGGGGACGGATACAAGGCGGACGCTGTGTATCTTTCGGTAGATGGCGGCGGGACATGGACGAAGGTATCCGGCGATAACGGAACTAATGGAACTGACGGGGTTGACGGAACCAACGGAACCGATGGAAAAGACGCTGTTTTCGCGGGCATGGACAATTCGGATCCGGACTACGTCGTGTTCATTCTGTCTGATAACACTCCGGACGATCTGACGGACAACCCCACTTTGCGCATCCCTAAGTATATCGCGCTGGGGCTGGATTTCTTTTCGGGGACCACTCCGATAGACCTGAGCCGGGCCATCGCCATGGACGAGATGGACGGAATCACCTATCAAATAAAGGGAGATGCCGGTAAAGTGCGTGTATCGCTGTTCAGGCAAACCAATGACGGATGGCTTGTGACTGTTGACGAAACAAACAGGAAGATCGACGCCACCGCCATCACCGGAAAGAATGACGTGACGCTGATGGCTACGGACAATGCGGGACACAACACCTTCTACCTCCTGAGCCTGACGAAGAATGCCGAAAATGACGGTACGGCAGCCAAACCCTACCGGATCAGGAACAAAGCGGACCTGATGGGGCTGGCCTACAGTGTGAACCGGGGCGATGCGTACGGCGGCAGGCATTTCAGGCTTGAAGCGGACATCGACCTGAACGGAACCCGCTGGACGCCTATCGGAGGGGAAGACGGTTCGCCCGGCTTCAGCGGTGTGCTGGACGGACAGGATCATACGGTGTCGAACCTGAAAATAGAAAAAGCGGATGTCTTTGATTACTATGGTTTAGTGGGCAAGGCTGTATCGGCGGAGATAAAGAATATCCGGATTGAATCTCCGAAATTCGAGGTGCTTAAAGGGATGGATATAGGCGGACTGATCGGAGGAGCCCGGAGCAGTACGGTTACCGGTTGTCAGGTGACGGATATAGAAGTAAATGGTGAGAATTGTGCATATATCGGTGGCCTGATAGGAGAGGCGGAAAATAGCGACATAGAATCTTGTACGGTGCTTGGCGGAGAAATTATCGGAAATAGTTATGTAGGCGGACTGATAGGCGAAGTCAATGCAGGCACCGTTCTTCATAGCAGGGCTGCCTGCGCTGTGACTGCCGAAGATGCTGTGGGCGGATTGATAGGCTTGGCCCAGCAAGTCGGTGCCATTACGGACTGTTCCGCCACGGGCAATGTAATTCTGACCGGTGCGCGAGGGCCCTATGCCGGTGGGTTGATAGGGGAGAACTTCAGTAATTTTAGTGCGCAGACGATTATGGCCTGTTATGCTACCGGAACGGTTACTTGCGGTGGAAACGGCCCAGTTAACCTGGGAGGGCTGATAGGGCGCAATGGCATGAATGGCGCTACACAAAGCATTGTGCTGTGTTACGCCACGGGGGACGTGTCGTCCGCTACCCATAATCGGGAGAATTGTTTGGGCGGACTTATCGGCGCTTCACAGCAGCAATCTACGCAATCTATACAGGCCTGTTACGCTACGGGAACCGTCAGCACGACCGGCAGTTATGATAAAAATGTAGGCGGACTGTTCGGGGAATATGAACTCTACGATGGAGTAGCCCGAATGACCGGGTGCTATACCACTTGCAATAAAGGAACTTATGGATTTGGGACCGGGTCTGATGAAACCGATTTGACGCTGACCGATGTGGAAATTATCGCGGGTCCTGTCACCGATAAGGTCAGTGATATGAACCGGGCGGCAGAGAGGTTTCCTTATCAGTATGACGCGAACGGTAAGATCATCTCTATGGAGTGACAGGCGAGGTTGAGTGACCGGAAGAGGAAGATGTGTCAGAACCCTTTTCACCACGGAGGAATACAGAGTATCACAGAGGCTTTTTATTAATAATCAACAACTTTAAATCGCCTCTGTGTTACTCTGTGTCCTCTGTGGTGGGTTTCGACACACACTCCTCTTCCGCTTACCCTTCGTGATGCACCACCGTCTCTTTGATGAAATAGACGCAAACGGCTCCCACGATCAGCAGTACGCCCGCCAATACCAGCATGTTCACCTGATGTCCGCCGACAAGGTGGAGGATGCCTCCGCCGACGAGTGCCGCTACAATTTGCGGAACGCAGATGGTCCCGTTAAACAATCCCAGGTAAGCACCCATATTCTTGCCCGAAACAGAATTGGTCAGGATGGTGAACGGCAGGGCGAGCATGGCTGCCCAGGCGCATCCGATCAGCAGGTAGGAGGCGAACAGCAGGTATTCGTTGTGGAAGAAGAGGGTGGATATAAATCCGGCGCCACCCAGCACGAGGCTCAGTGCGTAGGCCTGCTTGCGTGCCTTGAACAGGGGGAGCACCACTGCCCAGATGACCGAGCCGATGGCCTGTACGGCAAACAGCACGCCTACCCAGTTGCCCGCTTCCTGATAGCCTGCGCTCTGCACGTCGGTGGTGCCCCATACGGTGGCTGCGATGGCACCGTTGGTATACGTCCACATGTACATGAAGGCCGCCCAGCAGAAGAACTGTACCAGGCCTACCGTCCAGAATACTTTCGGGGCATGCTTCAGCAGAGAGATGAAGTCGGTTTTCTCTTTCTTTTCGTCGGCTGTGATACCGTGGAATTCTTCAAACTCTTTCGGGGGCATCTCTTTCACTTTTACCGTGGTGTAGATGACGCACAGGATCAGGATGGCGGCACCGATGTAGAACGAGTAAATCACCGAATCGGGTACCGTCCCCTTGCCCGCCGTATTGCTGATGCCGATAAACGTGAAGATGAACGGGAACAGATAACCTACCAGGCTGCCGGCATTGCATAGGAAGCTCTGGATGGAGTAGGCCAGTCCCTTCTGTTTCTCGTTTACCATGTCGCCCACCAGCATTTTGAAAGGCTGCATGGCCATGTTGATCGAAGTATCGAGGAACATCAGCGACACCAGTCCGAAGGTCATCGCCGTGCCCACTGCCATGCCGAAACTGCCTGCATTGGGCAGCAGGCACATCACGAGCACCGCGATCAGCGAACCTACAAAAAGGTAAGGGATGCGCCGCCCGAAGCGTGTCCAGGTTTTGTCGCTTGCCGAACCGATGATGGGCTGTACGATGATTCCCGCTAACGGAGGGAGTATCCAGAAATAGCTCAGACTGTGCGGATCGGCGCCTAATGTGGCAAATATGCGGCTGATGTTGGCGCTTTGCAGTGCGTATGCAATCTGTACGCCGAAAAAACCAAAGCTGATGTTCCACAGCTTCCAAAAACTTAAGTCAGGTTTTACTTTCATGGTGAATCTATAATTATATTGTTTTGAGTTCACCACAGATTGCACAGATTAACACAGATTGATAATTTGCCTTATTTATTACCAATAAAATTAAAGAATCTGTGAAAATCGGTGTAATCTGTGGTGAACCCGGTTTATTTCGTTGTTCCTCGTACCACCAGGTTGGTCCGCACGATTTTGTTGCTGCTTTTCCCTTCATCGTTTCCCTCCAGTTTTTCTATCAGCAGCTTGATGGCACTTTTGCCTACCTCCTCGCCGTGCTGCTCTACCGTGGTCAGTTTCGGGTCTGTGCTTTGGGCAATGGCTCCGTCTGTGAACCCGCAGATGGACACTTCGTCCGGCACTTTCCGTCCCACCAGTTTGCAGGAATAGAGGATGCCCGATGCTGTTTCGTCGTTGATGGCAAAGAAACCGTCCGGACGGTCGGGGCCTTCCAGCAGGGCGGGAGTAATGGCAATTGCTTTCTCGCGGGTATCACACAGCTTGATCATGCTCTGGTCTACCGGAATCCGGTACTTCTTCATGGCATCCAGATAACCGTTCCGCCGGTTCTTGGAGATTTCGAGGTGAGGGGCGGCGCTGTAAAAAAAGATGCGTTTGCATCCGGTCTGTATCATATACTCCACCGCCGCAAACGAGCCCGCGTAATCGTCCACCACCACCCGTTCGGTATTGATTCCGGTACAGATACGGTCGTAAAACACGATGGGGATATTATTGTCCAGCAACTCCTGGTAATGGTCGTATTGGGAGGTGTCTTTGGCCAGGGAAGTGATGACCCCGCAAACCCGTGCCGCGAGAAAAGAGTGGACGATTTTCACTTCCCGTTCATACTCTTCGTTGCTCTGTGCCACCAGGATGTTGTATCCGGCTTTTGCCGCCGTCTCCTCGATGCCGCTCAGCACACACGAAAAAAAGTGGTGCACGAGTTGTGGAATGATGACCCCGATGGTGTTGGAACGGCTCGTGCGCAGGTTCAGTGCCAATACATTAGGCTTATAATTATGTTCGCGCGCGTACTTATGTATAGCGTCCCTTGTTTCCTGGCTGATGTCGGGATTGTCCTTCAAGGCCCTCGATACGGTGGAGGGGGAGACTCCCAGTTCGCGGGCGATGTCTTTGATCGTGATTTGCGGTTTATTCATGGCTGATTGGTTTTATTCACCACAGATTACACAGATTTTCACAGATAAATGATTTATTTCATTGAGAATTAGATTCAAAGAATCTGCGTTAATCTGTGTAATCTGTGGTGAACTCGATTCGTTTTTCACCCAAAGGTAAATGATTTTATATAAAAACAAAACCAATGTATTTACGGATTTGTTTAATATGATACAAAAATAGTGTAAAGGAGGCTAAAAAGTTCGGTGACAATGTGCTATAACCCCGCTTTTACGGTGCAATCGTTTGCGTAGTTGCGGGAGCGGATTTGTCGGACATTAAATAAGTGGCTGTCGCTTAATATACTATTTTTGCTACGTAATCAAGAACGGGAATGGAGTCGTTCATTCTCTATGTAAAGTTTAGAAATCATATTAATATTTATATTGTTAACTTTAATTTTTAAATGCATGAAGCAAGTTAATCTTAGAATCTGTCGTATGATTCTGCCCCTGTTGTTTGGGCTATTCTTGTCATTGAGCGCTTATGCACAGCAAGTCTCTGTCAAGGGACATGTGAAAGATTCAACGGGTGAACCCGTAATCGGCGCGAATGTGGTTGTGAAGGATAATTCTTCTATCGGTACGATTACCGATCTGAACGGAAACTTTGTTCTGAGTGTTCCTCAACATTCTACCCTCGTGATTTCTTTCATCGGTTACAAGCCGGTTGAAGTGAAAGCTGCTCCCAGTGTGACGGTGACCCTCCAAGATGATGCGGTGATGCTTCAGGAAGCGGTGGTGATCGGTTATGGTTCCGTGAAGAAGAATGACGTGACCGGCTCGGTGATGGCAATCGATGCGGACAAGATGGTAAAAGGTATGGCTACTTCGGCTTCCGACCTGTTGGTGGGTAAGGCCGCAGGTGTCAGCGTGATTACCGACGGCGGCGCTCCGGGAGCCGGGGCTACGATCCGTGTGCGCGGAGGTTCGTCCATGTCGGCCAGCAACGACCCGCTGATCGTTATTGACGGGGTGCCTGTCGATAACACCGAAATCAAAGGTATGGGCAATCCGCTCTCTACCGTCCACCCCAATGACATCGAGACGTTTACGATTCTGAAAGATGCCTCTGCTACTGCTATTTACGGTTCGCGTGCCTCCAATGGTGTTATCATCATTACCACCAAGAAGGGACAGTCGGGACGCGTGAAGGTGGACTACAGCGGCACGTTCTCTATCAGTACGAAGTCGAATACGGTCGATGTGATGAAGGCAGACGATTTCCGTAATTTCGTGATCGAGAAGTTTGGCGAGAATAGTCTTCAGGCCAACGCTTTGGGCAAAACCTCTACCGACTGGCAGGATGAAATATTCCGCACGGCTTTCAGCACCGACCATAATGTAAGTGTATCCGGAGCCGTTCCGCATATGCCTTATCGTGTGTCTGTGGCGTATACAAACGAAAACGGTATCCTGAAGACTTCGAACATGCAACGTCTGACAGGTGCCATTAACCTGAACCCCAACTTCTTCGACAAGAAGCTCAACATCCAGCTGAATGTGAAGGGAGTGTACAACAAGAACCGTTTTGCCGACCGTGCAGCTATCGGTCTGGCTACCCAGTATGACCCCACACAGCCTGTCTATATGGAAGGCAACCCTTACGGAAACGGATACTTTATGTATATGAAGCAGGAGGGAGACAAGATTTCTCCGATTGATATCGGTCTGGCCAACCCTGTTGCCATGCTTGAAGAGAAAGATGATAAATCGACCGTTTACCGCAGTATCGGCAATGCGCAGATCGATTATAAATTCCACTTCCTGCCCGAACTGCGCGCTAACCTGAATTTAGGTTATGACGTATCGAAGAGTAAGGGTGACGTGATTATCGCCGACAATTCACCGCTGACTTACTGTACGGGTAACTTCAAAAGCGGTTTTGGCGAAAACAGCCATTATACACAGTTGAAACGCAACACCTTGCTCGATTTCTACCTGAACTATACCAATACGTTCGGAGTCAACTACATCGACGTCATGGCAGGTTACTCCTGGCAGCATTTCTATAATTCGACTACCAACTCTTATCCCTACTCGGCCGCTTATGCAGAGAAGACCGGGGAAGAATTCTATAAGAAGGGGGATGACTATGCGAGCGAAAGCTACCTGGTTTCTTTCTTCGGACGTCTCAACTATACATTGTTGAACCGTTATCTGGTGACATTCACCTTGCGTAACGACGGTTCTTCACGTTTCAGCCCGGACAACCGCTGGGGATTGTTCCCGTCCGTAGCACTGGCGTGGAAACTGAACGAGGAGTCATTCCTGAAGAATGTGAACGCTATCTCGGACCTGAAGCTGCGTTTGGGCTATGGTGTGACCGGACAGCAGAACCTGGGTAACGGAGACTATCCGTATATGGCCCGCTATATGTACTCCAAGGCAGGTGCCAACTATTATTTCGGTGACACCGAATACTCTCTGATTGCTCCGCAACCTTACGACCAGAACCTGAAGTGGGAAGAAACCACTACCTGGAACGTAGGTATCGATTATGGTTTCCTGAATGGACGCATCACGGGTACAATCGACTATTACTTCCGTAAAACGAAGGACTTGCTGAACACCGTTACGGCTCCTGCCGGAACCAACTTCAGCAATCAACTGCTGACCAATGTAGGTACATTGGAGAACAAGGGTTTTGAATTCAGCATCAATGCCCATGCCGTTTCAACCAAAGACTGGAACTGGAACATCGGCTACAACATCTCTTACAATAAGAACAAGATCACCAAGATGACCTTCAACGACGACCCCAACTATGCCGGTGTCATCCATGGCGGTATCGACGGTGGTACAGGATACAACGCCCTGATCCACCGGGTAGGCGAGGCATTCAACTCCTTCTACGTGTTCGAGCAGATTTACGGTCCCGACGGTAAACCTATCGAAGGTGCTTATGTAGACCAGAATGGCGATAACCAGATTAACGACGCCGACCTGATCTGCTTCAAGAAAGCTGCTCCCGACGTGTTCATGGGGCTGACCTCACAACTTTCTTATAAAAACTGGGACTTTTCATTTGCTTTGCGCGGCAGCTTTGGTAACTATGTTTACAACAACGTACAGTCCAACCGTGAAGCATACGAAGGCGCCAATATGTATGACCAGACCGGATTCCTGAAGAACCGTCTGACCTCTGCCCGCAGCACCGACTTCAAGAACGCTCAATACCGTTCGAGCTATTACGTTCAGAATGCTTCGTTCGTGCGTATGGACAACATCTCTTTAGGGTATACGTTCAACAAGCTCTTCAATGATAAACAGAGTGCACGCGTATATGCTACGGTACAGAATCCGTTTGTCATCACTAAGTACAAGGGACTGGATCCGGAAATCAGTGGTGAAGGAATCGATAACAACATCTATCCTCGCCCCCGTGTATTCATGATCGGCCTTAATCTCAATTTTTAAATCTGTAAAACATGAAAACAATAAAATTTAAATATCTTCTTCCCTGTGCATTGCTGGGAATGATGTTAGGAGTAGCGTCTTGTGTGAACGACCTCGATACGGTTCCACTGGACAAAGACGAATTGGTTTCCGACGTTGTTTTCGGGAACGAGCCTTTAGCCTATGAACAGAGCCTCGCTAAGATTTATGCGGGTATGGCCATCGGTGGTAACAGCGGAGGTGACTCCGATCAGGATGTGGTAGGTATCGACGGCGGTAGCCAGGCTTCCTTCCTCCGTGTATTGTGGAATATGCAGGATCTGCCTTCGGACATCGCACACTGTGCATGGAACGACCCCGGTATCCCTGAATTCAACCACATCTCTTGGGGTGCATCCAGTCCGTGGATCAAGGGTTCATATTACCGCCTGTTCTATCAGATCAACGTAGCCAACGCCTATCTGCGCGAGACGACCGAAGATAAACTGGATGCCCGCGGTTGCGACGCTTCACTGAAAGCCTCGATCAAGACATGGCGTGCCGAAGCCCGTTTCCTGCGTGCACTGAGCTATGAGTATGCGCTCGACCTGTATCGCAATGTACCGTTTGTAGACGAAAACAGCCCGATCGGAAGCATTCCGCCGAAGCAGATCATGGCTGCCGACCTGTTCAACTGGATCGAGAAAGAGCTGACTGAGTGTGTGGAAGATATGTCGGAACCGACAGTGGGATACAGCCAGGACTACGGACATGCCAACAAGGCTGCCGCATGGGCACTCTTGTCACGCTTGTACCTCAATGCGGAGACTTACGTCGGCCTGAACAAATACACCGAATGTATCACGTATGCAAAGAAGGTGATCGAAGTGGGCTATCAGTTGGAACCTGTTTATGTGGATATGTTCAAGGCAGACAATCACTTGTCTAACGAAATGATCTTCCCTGTACGCTATGAAGGCGACCAGACGATGACCTGGGGTGGTATGACCGCTTTCTTATGTTGGGGGGCTACGGCAACTCAGGATGAAGTCAACGCCAAAGGAGCATGGCAGGGTGTGAGGGCAAAATCTTCACTCTACAACCTGTTCCTTAAAGAGAGCAGCAGCGATGCGGATACCCGTAAGGCAATGCTTCGTACCGATCTGACAACCAGTATTGAAATTATTGACGAAAATACATTCCAGAATAATGGTATTCCTGTTACCAAATACTTCAATGTGAACAAGGACGGAACGCTGCCTCCTTCTAAGGAAGCTTACGTTGACTTCCCGCTCTTCCGTCTGGGTGAGATCTACCTGACGTATGCGGAAGCTGTGCTCAGAGGCGGTCAGGGTGGCGACAGAGCTACTGCTCTCCGTTATGTGAACGATCTGCGTAAAAGAGCATACAGTGATAAAACGCTGGCTCCTATCTCCGATTCCGATTTGACATTGAACTTCATCATTGACGAGCGGGGGCGTGAATTCTTCTTCGAAGGACAACGCCGTACGGACCTGGTACGTTTCGGACTGTTTACTACTGCCGGTTATGTATGGCCCTGGAAGGGCGGCGCTGCTAAAGGTAAGGCTGTAGAGAACTTCTACAACGTGTTCCCGATTCCGTCAGACGATATCGGTTCTAACACCAATCTTAAGCAGAATGAAGGATACTAAAATCGAATGACCATTAAAAACAACGAATAAGATTATGAAAAAAATATATTTCTATACACTGTTGTTAGGGCTCCTGGCTTTTACGGCTTGCGAAGACGAGAAGTCGCCCGTCATGGAGTTGCAGAAAGCCTCTGCTTTTGAGCCTTTCTCTCAAAGCGACTTTACTTTCAACGATGAAAATGCTGCGGCGGAGTTCCCCGAGATTAAATGGACGCCGGCGGACTATGGAGTGAAGGCAGTGGTGAACTATGACGTTACGCTGACGAATGACGCGAATGCGAAAACCGTTTTATTAGGTGAAACCGGGGCTACCGTCCTGAAGTTTACCAATGCACAGATGAACGCTATGATGGCCAAAGTGGGCGCTTATCCGGGACAGACTTATAACTTTACGATTACGCTGACTTCTAAGGCGTATGACTTGACAGCTGATCCGGCTTCGAACTCGATTACTTTCAAGGCTACTCCTTTTGATCCGAATGCGGTTGACTGGAAATTTGCTTATGTAGCCGTGGGTTATCCCGACTGGGACTATATGAATGCTTACCTCCTGGGCGACCCGGATGGCGACGGGGTATATCAGGGATATGCCAACTTTGACGCGGACGGCGCTTCGTATGCCATTGTGGACGGAAGTGATCTTACCAAGGTTCTGGCAAAGGACCTGACGGTTGCGAAAAAAGGATTTTACGGAATCAAAGTAGATGCCGAAGGTAAGGTAGAACAGACCGAACCCCTTGTATGGGGAGTGGTGGGAGACGCTACTTCCGGTGGTTGGGATAAGGACACGCAAATGGATTATGATGCCACTACCCGCTTATGGACGGTGACTACTCCGTTGCTTGACAAAGAGTTTAAATTCAGGTCGAACAATAGCTGGGATTCCGATAACTACGGAGCAGTGCCCGGTAAGGAGTCTGAGCTTGAAGGCGAACTGGTGGCAGGGCCTACTAACTTCAAGGTGCTGAAAGCCAGCCCGTACGTGATTACCCTGAATCTGACAAATGCCGGTAAATATTCTTATAGCATGGTGGAAACCACCGTTGAACTGTCCAGTGCGGAAATGGCGCTGCCGGGAAGCTATCAGGGATGGGACGCCGAGAAAGACGATTGCTACAAAGTAGTGTCTGCCGCCCGCGACTTTATCTATACCGGGACACACTATTTCGATGCCGATACCAAATTCAAGTTCTGGGATGCCGGAGTATGGATCGGTATAGTAGGCTCTATCAATTGGGATGGAGATAAGAACGTAGGGACATTTATTCTGAAACCCAGCGATGGCGATAACATCAAGATTGAAACAGCCGGTTACTATCGGGTAGGTGCCGATATGAAGAAGCTGACAGCCTCGTTGACCAAGACCGGATGGGAAGTGATCGGTGACGCCACGCCCGGCGGATGGGATAAAGGAACCTTGATGAATTATGATCCGGCAACCAAACTCTGGTCGGTGGATGTTGTTCTGGTGGCCGGTGAGATGAAGTTCAGATGGGATGGTGCATGGACTGTCAATCTGGGCGGCACTCTGGGAGCACTGACTCAGGATGGTGACAATATGAAGGTGACAGCCGGAACTTATACCATTGTGTTGAATCCGGATGCCAAAACGGCTACCATGACTAAGAAATAATCCTGTATTTTTTACCACAGGTAATTTTCTCACCACAGAGAACACAGGGTAACACAGAGTATTCATGTCGATAATCAGTGACATAAAAATCGACTCTGTGTTACGCTGTACCCTCTGTGGTGAATTTTTATATATCCCTCTCTTCTTTTTATATACAATAATACCTTTTAATCTATGAAATATTTATCTTTTCCGTTTCTGCTTCTCCTGCTTCCGCTGATTGGTTTCGGTTGTTCGTCGGATGAAGAAGAAACCGATTCTCTGATCCTTTCGTCTGATAGTGAAACTTATTTTGAGCAAGGCATTGACTTTCCCGCTGTTTCGGGAACACGGACTTTGTCGTTCTCGGCAGGGCGTCCGTGGCGGATCTCGCTGACCGGTGCGGATATACGTACGGCGGCAGACTGGTGTACGGTGACCCCGTCTTCGGGTGGGGCGGGCGACGCTTCCGTCACTGTCAGTACACAGGAAAACACCGGTTATGACAGCCGGAGCGTGAAACTGACCTTGGTGACAGGAGGAATTGAAAAGAGCTTTACCGTTTCACAAAAGCAGAAAGATGCGCTGACACTGACGGCCTCCCGCTTCGAAATAGGCAAAGAAGGAGGAAATGTGCAGGTGGAAGTAAAAGCCAATATCGCATTTGAGGTCGAAATCCCGGAAGCGGGCCGCAGTTGGATTTCTCAGGTCAATACCCGCGGGTTGGTGTCTGCCAACCTGACTTTTGCGGTGGCTCCCAATCAGGGGCCGGCTGGGCGTGAAGGAGAGATTGTGATCAGGAGCGGCAGCCTTTCGGAAAAGCTCCGGATCACACAGGAGGGGAGCTGTGACGACGGGCTGAGTTTCCGGCCCGGGGCTCCGGATGCCGATCTCCCACTGACCCTGTACTTTAAAGCAACGAAGGATTCTCCGCTTTATGACTATACGGGTGATGTTTATGTACATGCGGGAGTGGTGTCGGAAGGGAGCTGGATGCATGTGCCTGCGGACTGGAATACCAATGTGGACAAGTGCAAAATGAACCGGGTGGCAGATAATATCTGGAGCATTACGCTGGAGCCTTCGATACGCCAATGGTTCGATTCGGGCGAGACTCCGGTCCGGCAGCTGGGCATCGTCATCCGCAGTGCCGACGGCAGCAAAAAGGGACTGGACGGGGACCCGTTTGTCACTGTTACCGATCGTTTGTACAAACCTTTTGAGCCGGCGGCTGTCAAATATGCCTCCATGCCCGGCGGTTTGCAGGAAGGCATCAATCCGGTGGACCCGTCGACTGTCACACTGGTGCTGTATGATAAAGACAAAAAGGGAGGACATAAGGACTTTGCACATGTCGTGGGCGACTTTAATGACTGGAAGCTGAGTAATGAAAGCAACAGCCAGATGAACCGGGATGACGCTGCGGGGTGCTGGTGGATTACGCTGACCGGACTTCAGCCCGCCCGTGAATATGCTTTTCAGTATTATGTAGGTACGAGGGAAGGGGAGACCCTTCGTCTGGCCGATGCTTATAGCCGTAAGATACTCGATCCGGATAATGATAAATACATTTCCTCTTCTACCTATCCCGATGCGAAAGAGTATCCTTCGGGGGCTGTCGGCATTGCTTCTGTGTTCAAGATACGGGAGGATGCTTATGACTGGAAGGTCAAAAACTTCCGGATACCCGATAAAGAGAACCTGATGATCTACGAACTGTTGTTGCGCGACTTCACTGCTACAGGAGACCTGAACGGGGCGATGGAGAAGATAGGGTATCTGAAAAGTCTGGGCTTCAATGCCGTCGAGCTGATGCCGGTGCAGGAGTTCGACGGAAACGACAGTTGGGGATACAATCCTTGTTTCTATTTCGCTCTGGACAAGGCTTACGGTACGGACCGCATGTATAAGGCTTTCATCGATAAATGCCACGAAGCGGGTATGGCTGTCCTTTTTGATGTTGTCTACAACCATGCCAGTGGTTCGCATCCTTTTGCCCGTTTGTATTGGGATACCAAAAACAACCGTACGGCAGCCGATAACCCCTGGTTTAATGTGAAAGAGCCCCATCCTTACGGTGTCTTCCACGATTTCAACCATGAATCACCCTTGGTGCGTGCATTTGTAAAACGGAATCTGAAGTTCCTGCTGGAAGAGTATCACATCGATGGTTTCCGTTTCGACATGACGAAGGGATTCACGCAGAACAGCAGTACGGAGGCCACCGCCGGAAAATATGATGCTTCGCGTATTGCCATCCTGAAAGATTATAACGGGGCAATTCGTGAAGTGAATCCGCAGGCTGTCGTCATCCTTGAGCATTTCTGTGACGAAAAAGAGGAGAGCGAGTTGGCGGAAGAAGGCATGCAGCTTTGGCGCAACCTGAACAATGCTTATTGCCAGTCGGCAATGGGCTATCAGTCGGACAGTGATTTTACTCCGTTGGTCACTTTCGGAACTACCATGCCCTACGGAGGATGGGTTGGCTTTATGGAAAGCCATGACGAAGAACGGACAGCCTTCAAGCAGATTGCTTACAGCGGGGAGCCTTTAAAATCGGATCTGAATGCCCGTATGAAACAGCTTGCCACGAATGCTTCATTCTTTTTCACGGCACCCGGGCCTAAGATGGTCTGGCAGTTTGGTGAAATGGGATATGATGTATCGATTGAAGAGGGAGGGCGGACCGGTAAGAAACCCCTGCATTGGGAATATCTGGATAATGGAGCCCGGAAAGAATTGTGTGATACGTACGCAAAGCTGTTGAAACTGCGGAGGGAACATGCTGAACTCTTTGATCCCGGAGCCACGTTCTCCTGGCTGGTGAAGACGGCCAACTGGACCGGAGGACGTTTTCTCACCCTCGAGGCAGCCAACGGCAAGAAGTTGGTGGTGGTGGGCAATTTCACCGCTAAGCCGATAGAGGCAATCACTACCTTCCCGGCAACGGGAGTCTGGACGGAGTATCTGAATGGTACGAAACTCCATGTGACCTCGATGCAGACCGGCCTGACGATACCTGCCCATGGATGTCGCGTCTATACTAACTTCTGATTATAAAAAGGGCTACACCCTCTGTTCCGGAAGGTGTAGCCATACACAGCAAAGGGTGTAGCCATCCGACCGCTGTGGCTACACCCTTTGAAATATTGGTGACTGGGCTTTACAGCAGGCTGATCTTCGACAGCATCTTCTCTGCCCAGTTCATCTCTTCACCGATCCATCCGGATTCTTCCGAACCGAGCGCGTTCTGCTGTTGGTATTGCATCAGCAGATCCCTGTATTCCTTCAGCTTATCGGCAGCCTTTACCTGTTTGTTCATGCGCATCAGCAGCAGGATCTCCTGTTTGTTGATGTCCAGGTTGCGGGCGGTAGCGATCTCTTTGGCTTTCTCCAGCAGTTTCAGGCAGGATTCATTGCTTTCGGGAGTGTTTTCCTGTGCCATGCGTGCTTTCACCAGAATTACGTAATCGTGGTCCGAAGCCACCTTGTTGTCTATGTTCTTGCATACAAGCTGTTCGGCCATTTTGTAGCGTTTGTCTCCCTGGTACATGGCTGCGTTGAACGTCACGATATCCGATGTCGCTTTCTGATAAGCATGGCTGTGGATGCTTTCTTTTTCTCCCAGTTTGGCAAGTCGTTCTTTCAGTCGTGCATAGCTGTCATATCGTGTCAGGTTGTTGTAACGGTGCGTTGAACCATAGAAATCTTTTATTTTTGCGATAGCCGAGGATAATGCATCGGGGTTCAATCCTTTGAACGCCAGATAGTCTCTTGCAATCCGGTCGGCCTGTATCTCTTGTTTGCTGTTGTAATCCATTCCCAGGCGGTTTACTGTCCGTACGTTGACCAATGCCGCAATGGTTCCGATGCTGGCGGCCAGTTCAATGGCGCCCACCCGTTCGTCGTATCCGTACATCCAGTTGGTGTCATCGGCCGCCATGGCTACCGTACCGAGCACGTCTGCCCAGAAAGCGGCACGTTTGGCACGGGTTTCGGCACGTGACACGTTGTTCACCTGATGATCGAGGATGAAGTGAACCATTTCGTTGGCAATGACGGCTTCCAGCTCCTCTTCGGAGTCGAGTGTGCACAGTAAACCGGTACTTACCAGCATAGCGCCGTTGGGCAACATATAAGCATCCGGTTCGGGCGACTGGATGATGCGTACATTCAGGCGTTCCGGACGTTTGGAATCCACCTCTCCCGGATTGACTTTGGCAAAAATGGCTTGTACGTAATCCTCGATGTAAGCGTCTTTATAACTGATTTCGTTTAATTTGTCCAGATAGTCCAGGCACTCCTCGTCCAGCTCTTGCCGCATGTCATAGCGGTATCCTTTCCGGTCGTAGTAATCGTACATGCCTTGTGACAGGTAAATCCCCTGCCAGTACTCAAGGACCGTTTCCGGTTTCAATCGGATGATTTTGTTGGCTTCTTCCTCTCCGATAGGATATTGCAGTCCGTCGATTTCCACTCCGTAAGTGATGCCCACCGCATCGTTGGGTGAAATTCTCATCTTTCGCACTCCGCGTATGACGACCGGAGTCCCTTTTGAGTAGTTTTGATATTTCTCCGTCAATTCGCCTTTCAGCGCGATAGGACCGCTGAGATTATCCCCTTTTCCACTTCTGGCATACAGGATGCACGATGTCAGAACAAGCACAAACAGAATAGCAAGTCGTTTCATAGTCGTATCTTTTTTAGTAAATTTATTATTTAGATGTTACGAAGATACAAAAGAAGTTCCCTCTGTCACAGCTTTTTTCCCTATTGTGCAATAGGATTTTCCCTATAAAGAATATGCCTCTTTGTATTTAGATATAAATAATATACTTTATATTTGTACATTTTAAAATTGAAAGGGAAAACAAACGTCAGCAAGAGTCTTAATGAAACGTTCCAGAATTCTATACATTGCCGTTATCGGCCTTATCCTGATTTTAGCCGCCGGTTGGGCATATTCTGTACAAAGTCACCAGACGGAACAGATGGAGAAGAATATACAATTGGTTTATTCGTTCGGTCCAAATGATATAGGATATGGTAAGTTCCGGCAAAATCTGGAAGAGGAACTGAAAGCAAAAGGGATTACTCCACGGATTACAGAATTTTATTTAAATTGTGAGTTTTACAACGAGCAGGAGGAAGTAGAACGCATGCGCGGTTATCTGGATTCTGTTGGTGACGAAAGTGTGGATATGCTGCTGGTTGTAGGAGATCAGGCTGCTTATTCGGTTTTGAAGTCGGCACACCCTTTGCTGCGGAAGCGTCCTGTTGTGCTGAGTAACATTCATTTTCCCAACGAAGAGCAGTTGAGGCAATACGAGGATGCACCGGTATATTTACTTTCCGATAGACCCGATTTCAAAACGAACATCGAATTCATGAAGCGGCTGTTTGGCCGTAACAATATCACTGTGGTATATAACCTGGATTTAACATTTTTGGGAAAATGTTCTATGAAGAGGTTACTGGAGGAGGAGGATAAAAAGAATATTGTTATATGGGGGAGACAGAAAGGTATTTTTGATTCGAACATCTATCAGACTCTTTATGGTCTGGCTCAGAAAGAAAATCTGGCCATAATGGACCGTTTTTCCCGAAATGAGGATACCAAGGATTTTACGATAAAGATGTTTCCTTTCCGTTATATGGCAGGGTTGTCTCTGCTTGTGATTACCGGCATGCCCGAAGAACGGCAACATGATACGGCTTTTTTGCTGGATAAATGGGATGTTTCGACCATGCCTGTTTCCCGCGTGCTGAATATTCCTTCATTCAGTTGCATCCGTGAGGGGTTTAATGAAAATATCGGCATTGTAGGTGGATATATGGCTACCGATGCAATATCGGCAGGGGTCGTAGCTTTGCTGGCAGAAGAACTTTGGGTGGGGAATGGAGTTAAAGGGCCTAAACGCCGCGAGCTTGCCAAGGAATATATCTTGGACTGGACCCCTTTTTCTGCTTTTAAAGTTTTTGATGTAGCCAATGTACCGGAGAATGTAAAAATACTCAATCGGCCTTTTTACGATAAATATCGTCGTGAAATATATGTCTCCGGAGCTGTCTTTGTCTGTTTGTTTATTGTCTTGTTTATTGCCCTGCTGCGCATCCGCCGCAAAGTCCGTTGTGAACATGAAGATATACAGGCTTTGAAGAGCGCACACGAGCATCTGTCTCTTTCCACCTCGGGAGGAAATATCTCTTTGTGGTATATACGCAGGGGAGAGCTGAACCTGGACGAGAACTTTGTACAACTCACCGGTATCAAGTGCCGGCGCTATGCTTTCAGGCAATTCTTAAAGTATCTGCATCCCGATGACATGCAGTGTATTGAGAAATTATTCAGGGAGACGAAAGAGTTGCAGGTGATGGCTCTGCAGCGGCTGCGGTTCTGCTTTGATGAGGCGAAAGGGTACGAGTGGTTTGAATGCCGTTGCGACAGCCTGAAGGATAATCAGGGAGAATTGGTGATAGCAGGTGTCATACAGAATGTACAGGAACTGGTACGAAGGGAGGACGAACTGATCAGGGCGAAAGAGATTGCGGAAAACGCTGAACTGAAGCAGTCGTTCCTGGCTAATATGAGCCATGAAATACGTACACCGCTAAATGCCATCGTCGGCTTCACCAACATCCTGGTAGACGAGACGGCCGGGGAGCTTGACGAGGAGGAGAAGAAGGATATGATCGGAATTGTGAATCATAACAGCGAGTTGTTGCTCAAGCTGATCAGTGATGTGCTGGATATTTCGCGACTGGACTCCAATAATCAGGAATTTGTCATAGAACGGTATGACCTGGCGAAGATTGTTTCTGAAATTTATCGTACCCATCAGGTGATCATTCATCCTCCTGTAGAGTTCCGGTTGAAGATGGACGATAGCTGGACTGTGTATGTGGCAGTGGATAAGCTCCGCCTGATACAGGTCATTTCCAACTTCCTCAGCAATGCGAACAAGTTTACTGTGGAGGGTAGCATTACGCTGGGATGTGAAGTGGATCCTGGGCGGGCCGAAGTAGGCATTTATGTGGAAGATACCGGCAAAGGGATCGACACCGGACACCTGAACGCCATTTTCGACCGTTTTTATAAAGCGGATGAATTTGCGCAGGGCACCGGATTGGGATTGTCTATCTGCAAGGTGATTGCCACACGGCTGTCCGGACGTGTCGAAGTGCAGTCTCAGGTCGGAAAAGGCAGTCGTTTTACTCTGGTGCTTCCGTTAATGAGGAATTCGGAAGGATGATTTCCATAATCTCTTCTTCCATATGGGAGCGGTGTATGGCATAGCCTTTCCAGCATTCTTCTATCCGGCCATTCGGCGCTATCAAGATAAAAAATGGTATGGATTTTACTCCGTAACGAGCTGCAATGCCTGCCAGTCCCTGCCCGTCGCTGAGGTTGTCCCATAGAAAATCCCGGCTACCCTTTTCCCAACTTTCACGACTGCCTACATTTATACTGATAATTGCCAGTTTGTCCGGACACGAAGATGCCAGTTCTTTTAATCCGGAAACAGATTTTACGCAAGGTGCGCAATATTGATCCCAGAAATCCAGTAGAATGTATTTGTTTTTATTCAGGTAATCTGACAGTTTGCAGGAATTTCCTTCCAAGTCGGTCAGTTCTGCATCGATGTATTGATCTCCCCTTTCGGGCGCTTTGTTAGGGTAAAAACAAGATTTGATTAATTTCCCATAATAGGTTTGTTTTTGTTTTCCTGTTAGTTTGGCATAGGTCTCTTTCCCTGTGCGGAGATGTTCCGGGCTTGTCATCCAGGAGGCATAAGCACTCGTTAAAAACAGCCACACTAAGCCGACATCTGTCAATTGCGGCTGTTCATGCAGATTGTTGAGTATACGAATCTGTCCGGGTAAATCATTCTGTATCATCTGGCTCGATAGTATCCGGATGCTGTCCGGTGAAAGAGATTTATCCCATAATTGCCTGCTGTTCATCCGGCTCGTCATTACCATGTTGTCCTTTCCCTTCAATTGCCGGTATAAATCTTCTTCCGATTGTTGTGGCATATTGTTCTTCACAATCCATGTTTCGGGTACTTCCGAATTGGCGGATATCCTTATCGTATCATCACCGACCCACAAACGCAGGCCAAGTGTGCCGATTGCTTTCTCCGTTCCATACAGGTAGATGAGATCCGGTGTTTTCTTTCTTTCTCCTTCCAGATGGAAGGTACCGTTGCGGACAACATCGGATGTGAAACAAAAGGTCGGGCCCATTCCGTTCCAATATCCCAGATAAAGAATGGAGCCGTCCGGGATATATCCATTCGTTTGCCCTTCGATAACGAAATGTTGTGCATTTATATTCCAGAAAGAAAGACAAAACAAAAATAAAAGCCATACTCGTTGATATTTCATAGTTACTCCCTCCTCCGTTTTTGGGTTGTGATTATCCGGTTACTCTCGTCCGGCTCCACTCTCTTTCAGTCTCTTTGTTACTTAAGGGGGGGGAGGGGGAATTGGGTAACTTTTGTTGGTTGGGACAAATTAACTAAATGTTTTAGTTGTATGACGTGTTTTTATAGTTAATAAACTAAAACAGGTCGTTGTTTGGATAATTATCCTTGAAAGGTAGCTAACGGGCAAAAAAAATAAGCTGCCTCCGCAAAGGAGGCAGCTTATTTTTATCAATCGGAAGTCCGTTTGATTATTTCTTACGGTTACCGTAACGGCTCATGAACTTGTCAACACGTCCGGCTGTATCTACCAATGTAGATTTACCTGTGTAGAACGGGTGAGAAGTGCTTGAGATTTCGACTTTCAGCAACGGATAAGTTTCACCTTCGAATTCGATGGTCTCTTTAGTTGCCACAGTTGATTTAGACAAAAACATATCACCGTTTGACATATCTTTGAATACTACCGGACGGTATGATTCAGGATGAAGACCTTTTTTCATTTCAATATTTGTTTTTTAAATTATTATATCGTTTACTATTTGGTAAGAATAGTGTAATGGTCATTTTTCAGAGCGCAAAGATAATGCTTTTTTGTTTCTTAGGAAAAAAGTTTCGGAAAAAAAGTCGTATTCTCGCTTTTTTTTAAGACTTTTGCAGGGTTGACGGAGAAAATCCGTTGGTTTAAAGTCAAGGTCCCGCTGGTTTGAAATCCCAAAAGGACATTAAATAGTTAAGAAATGAACTAAATTCACCACAGGGCAACACAGAGTTTTATAGAGATTTTTTCTTCTTTCCAATATCCTGATAACAAGAACTTAAGGCTCTGTGTTGCTCTGTGGTGAATCAAACTTAAAACAAAATTATGAAGAAACTGATTATTGCATTCGGCTTTTTAGTTTTGCTGTCTGTCGGTGTCCGTGCGCAGGAGCACAAAGACGGGCTGTACAGCGTTGCCTTTTACAATCTTGAAAACCTGTTTGATACCATTCACGATGCCGGAAAAAACGATTATGAATATCTGCCGGATGCTGCTAAGGGATGGAACTCGGAGAAGTATCACTCCAAACTGAAAAAACTGTCCAAAGTGCTGGGTGAACTATCGCGCGATAAAGTACCTGCCGGACCTGCCGCCATTGGGGTGGCCGAGGTTGAAAACCGGAATGTACTTGAAGACCTGATTCGCCAACCGGAAATGGCTGCGGGAGGTTATCGCTACATACATTACGAAGGACCCGATAAACGGGGAATCGACTGTGCGTTGCTGTATGATCCCAAACAGTTTACTCCCCGTACGACGGCATTGGTTCTTTCCACTCCGTTCGAAGGAGATACGATTCACAAGACCCGTGGATTCCTGATCGTCGGTGGTGAACTGGCAGGCGATAAGGTATGTATGATTGTAAACCATTGGCCATCCCGTGGGGCGGAAGAGCCTGTGCGTATGCATGCCGCCATGCAGGTGAAGGCATTGAAGGATTCGTTAATGCGTTCGGACAAAGACCTGAAACTGATTATTATGGGTGATCTTAACGACGACCCGATGGATCAGAGCCTTGCCGTGCTGGGAGCTAAGAAACACGTCGAAGATATGACGGAGGATGACCTCTATAATCCTTGGTGGGTGACGCTGGAAGATAAAGGAGTCGGCACTTTGCTGTATCGCGGCAAATGGAATCTGTTCGATCAGATTATTATTTCACCCAGTCTGCTTCAGGCTGCAAAAGGACTGAAATATGATCATAACGAAGTCTTTCTGCGTGAATACCTGTTCCAGCAGGAGGGCAGATACAAGGGTTCACCGTTGCGCACCTACGGCGGTAAGGTATGGTTGGACGGTTACAGTGACCACTTGCCTACCATAATATATATGAGGAAACAATAAAACCCTTTATTTGCTACGTAGACATTACAAACGGCTCTTAAAGGATGGGAAATAAATTGAAATAGGATTGAATTGCACCCGTCGGGCGGATATTTCCGTCCGACGGTTTCTCTATTCAAAGGATTATTCTTACTTTTGCGTAGAATTTTTGATTCACTAACAATAAACTTTTAAACAAAATGGTTAATTACAAAGATTTAGGTCTGGTAAACACTAGAGATATGTTTGCTAAGGCTATCAAGGGTGGATATGCAATCCCTGCATTCAACTTCAACAATATGGAACAGATGCAGGCTATCATCAAGGCTGCTGTAGAAACTAAGTCTCCGGTTATTTTGCAGGTATCAAAAGGTGCTCGTCAGTATGCTAACGCTACACTGTTGCGTTACATGGCTCAGGGTGCTGTAGAATATGCAAAAGAATTGGGCTGCAAAAAACCTGAAATCGTTTTGCACCTCGACCACGGAGATACTTTCGAAACTTGCAAAAGCTGTATCGACTCAGGCTTCTCTTCTGTAATGATCGACGGTTCTCACCTTCCTTATGATGAAAACGTTGCTCTGACTAAGAAAGTTGTTGACTACGCTCACCAGTTCGATGTAACTGTAGAAGGTGAACTCGGCGTATTGGCCGGTGTAGAAGATGAAGTTTCTTCAGACCACCACACATATACTGAACCGGATGAAGTAGTTGATTTCGTAACTAAAACAGGTTGCGATTCATTGGCTATCTCTATCGGTACTTCTCACGGTGCTTATAAATTTACTCCGGAACAGTGCCACATCGATCCGAAAACTGGCCGTATGGTTCCTCCTCCGTTGGCATTCAACGTATTGGATGGCGTAATGAAAGAACTTCCGGGATTCCCTATCGTTCTTCACGGATCATCTTCAGTTCCTGAAGAAGAAGTTGCAACCATTAACCAATTTGGTGGTGCGCTGAAAGCTGCTATCGGTATTCCTGAAGACGAGTTGCGTAAAGCTGCTGCTTCTGCTGTTTGCAAAATCAACATCGATTCAGACTCTCGTTTGGCTATGACTGCTGCTATCCGTAAGGTATTTGCAGAAAAACCGGCTGAGTTCGACCCACGTAAATACCTGGGACCGGCTCGCGACAACATGGAAAAACTCTACAAGCACAAAATCATCAATGTGCTGGGTTCAGACAATAAGTTGGCTGAATAAAAAAACATGATGTTGTTCATGTTTATTTAATTTACATTTTTGGAAGGCCACTCAAGCGATTGAGTGGCTTTTTTTAGGCCGGTCCGAAAATCCGGTTGCCATCCGGTTCGGGTTTTGATTCACTACGAAGGGGTACAGAAGGCACAGAGTTTTCATCTTTTGTTTATGAAAGGTTCCGGAGAGAAATTCTCTTCTGTGAGAGGTTATTCTCTTCTGTGGTGAATAATCAAATTCACCGGGTTTCCGGGACTGGCTTATCAAAGTTTTACATGCCGGGATAAATGGTTTTACGTACCGGGGTAAATGGTTTTACATGCCGGGATAAAAGCCTTTACATACCGGAGATAATGTCTTTACATACCGGGATAAATGGATTTACATTGAAAGAAAAATATTGGTAAATATAATCTGTTGATTATCAAATTTATCGGGACGGTTGTCAAACTACATATTTGCCGGATGAATCTTTATTATTTCCTCGTTCGTTATACCATATCGTCTCCCGTCTTTACGACAGCCACTTTCAATGTCTTATGGAAAGGGATAAAAGCTGCAACGACTGCAACCACCAGTGCCAGTATCAGCACATAACCGATCAGTGTTTTCAGTGCCAGTAACAGAGATTGCTGTTGCAAAGTGGAGTACAGGCTGTTGGTTGCCAACTGGCCGGCTTCGCTGAATTCGTGCCCCTGTGCCAGGGCGCTGTTCAGTGCCTGGTTATATTTCTGTTCGGCTATTGGATTGGTCAGCGTCATATTTTCCGAAAGAACATTCATGCCTTTCACCTGAAGATAATAGAGCATGTTATTGAAAAACGAGGCCGACAGGACCGGTGCCAGTGCCGACCGGAAGGAAATCAGGAAGAAAGCGTTGGACAGTGTCAGGCGCGGGTCTAAATCTTCGACGACAAAAACGCCGAATGCGATAAACAGGACCATCATGCCCACTCCCCGGAATAAAATAGGGAGGTAGAGCATTTCGTAAGTGCCATACGGGGTTATGCCAAAGTAGAGAATTGCCAGATAAATGACGTAACAGAACATGCCGCCTGAAATCAGAAAGCGAAACCGCCACCGTTGCCATCGGAACCACCAGAAACAAATAATCGCTCCCACGACATAGCCGGGCAACAGCCACAGGCTGAGTGAATTGGCGTGAATGCTGTCTACCCGGATAATACTGTTCATGTAGTTGGTCACCAGTGAACTGGTGGCTGTCAGAAACATGGCGAGTACCATGAAGCCGTATCCGATGATGGATTTATGCAGAGTAAGTGGTTTCAGACTGACGAAAGGCTTCGGCTGTGTCCGTTGCCGGTAGATGAAAAGAGCTATCAGGAGAGGGATGATGAATACGTATACTCTTATTTTAGGGGATGCGAACCAGTCGAGTGTTTTGCCATAAGTGAAGGTATAGAGTGTCAGCAGATAGGCAGAGGCAATGATGAACATGCTCTTTCCGTCCATCTCCTTGAACGGGATGTGGACGGGGCGTTGTGCGTAACGGAAAAAACACAATACAAACAGAATGGCAACCAGTAGAAGGATGGTGACGAAATAGTACATGTGCTGCCATTGATAATGATAGGCCAATTGTGCCGTGATAGCCATTGACAACTGTCCTCCGGAGAAGACAATGGGATAGAAGTAGGCGTAAAATTCACTTCGTATGTTTTTGGGACTGAAAAGTGGACGGATCAGGATGATGAACTCGAGCATGACGAAACCTTTGAGGAATCCCATGAAGAAACAGCATCCCATGATGACGTCCATGCTGCCTGTCTGTGCACAGATCAGGCTGAAGAAAACCTGTAGCAATAAGTCTGTGAGCAACAAGGTCTTCGAAGTGGCTATAGCACGTATTTTCGGTACGATGGGGTAGGCTACAGCCATCCCCACCGAAGCTGAATAATAGGCCATCGTGATATCTTCACTCATCACTCCCAGCGTGTTCGACACTTCGATCATACTGCCTGTGTAAGCTCCGTTGAGCAGGGTGATGGGAAAAATGACGATGAACATCGTTACGATGCCCAACCATTGGGGCACCCAGGGGCGGGTAGGGAGGTTGAGCTTTACCATAGGCTTATGGGCGGACCGCCTCCGTTTCTACCATCATTCCGGCACGGAGGCATTCCATCTCTTTGGGTGAGGCATCGTTGAGGTCAATGCGGACAGGAATGCGCTGCTGTACTTTGACAAAGTTCCCGGCCGAATTGTCGGTAGGCACCAGGGAGTATTTTGACCCGGTAGCTTCGGAAATGGCCGTGACGGTTCCATGAAAAGTCCGGCCGCTGAAAGCATCTACTTTAATGCGAACCTTTTGTCCGATGTAGATGTGGGCTATCTGAGTCTCTTTATAGTTGGCAGTTACCCATTTATCATTGCCTCGTACCAAGTACGAGAGAGTCTGTCCCCCTTGTACGAACTGTCCCGGTTCAAGGGTGCGCCGTCCCATGTATCCGTCATAAGGTGCGGTGACGACGGTATATGACAGGTTCAGTTTAGCCATATCCACTTCGGCCTCTTTACGGAGGATATTGGCTTCGGCACTGGTACTGCGTTTACTGGTTTCAGAGTACTGCGATTGGGCGGCTTCTTTCTGGCGCAGGAGGGCATTGTAACGTGCCCGGGTCGCTTCAAAATTTGCTTTTGCCAGTTCGTAGTCCTGTTGGCTGATGGCCTGTTTTTTCAGGAGCCGGGTGTATCGGTTCAATTCGGCTTCCTGCTGTGAAAGCCGTGCTTGGGTTTCGGCTATGTTGGCGTCCTGTACGGCAATGTTCACCCCTAAGGTCCGGATGCCCGAGTTCAAAACCTCTCTGGAGCCTAAGGCATCCATCAAAGCGGCTTCCGCATCTTTGAGTCGGATCCGGTATTCACGGTCATCCAGAATCAGGAGCGTGTCGCCGGCATGTACATACTGGTGCTCGGTGAAACGTACTTCTTTGATATATCCCGGTATCCGGATGTTGAGCGGAGCGATGTATTGGTCCACTACGGCATCATTGGTTATTTCGTAGCGGGCATATTTCCAGAAATAGTTTACTGTCCACGAGATACCTGCCAGTGCTAATAATATGCATACCGTGTTGAGAAAGATGTTTCTGTGCTTCAGCTTTCTTAATTCTTTTTGTTTCGCTTGATGGGTGGACATGGCCTGAGTTGATTTTAGATTTCGTTGAGAACTTCGTACAGTCTTTTTAAATCTTCGGTACATTCGTTTATCCGGCTGACCTCCATCTCTATTCCCGTTTGGGTATAGATATCGTTGATCAGCGGTTTCACTGTAAGGGCAAGTTCCTCGCCCTGTGCTGTAAGAAAAATCAGCCGGTTTCTCCGGTCGGATGAATCTTCTTTCCGTATCACCCAATTCTTCTTCTCCAGGTTATTGATCAGGTTAGTCAGGCAAGCTTTGTCTTTTGCCGTTTTCTCTGCCAGAGACTGCTGGCTGATGCCTTGTTCGTTCCACAGGCAATTCATTACTTGCAGCATTTCGAAGGTCATATCTACGTTGTGCCGTTTGAGCACCCGTTGAAGGGTTTGACGGAAAGCCATCCGGGTTCGCAGGATTTGTAGAATAAGCTCGCGTGCCGATTCGTTGTTTGTCATCGTTGTATTCTTTTAGTCGGTGCAAAGGTAGCGATATTCTTCGATAATAGTCAAATGTTTGACTATTATTATTCGTGACAAAATTCACCACGGAGTAACACGGAGTAATACAGAGGTGAGTTAAGTTGTTGATTATTAGTGTAAATTCTCTGTGCTACTCTGTGTTACTCCGTGGTAAAAAGACTTTTGACACCCCGAGCCTGCTTTGGGGTGAACGGGGCTAAAGCTCTATGACCATTGACTGGCGTGGAGCCATTGTCAGTTCCTCGTTCAGCATTATCATTTTTCCGCTAATGACGTCTTTGCCTTGAGTTTTATCTTTCAGTACTTCAGCGTAATATTTTAGAGGGAGTTTCACCTCCTTATCCGTACCGTTCAACAGGACAAATACTGTTTTTCCGTTATATTCGCGTGCATAGGCATATACACCGTGCTGAACCATGAACTGTTTCATGCTGCCTTTGGCAATCACATCGTTGCCTTTGCGCCAGTTCAGCAGATTGCGGTAGAAGTTATAGCTTTCGTTCTGTAGTTTGGTACGTCCCTCCGGAGTAAGAGCGTTTTCTTTATCATTGGCCCATCCGCCGGGGAAATCTTTTCTGACATAACCGTCGCTTTTGCTCTTTACTCCGTTCATCATGACTTCGGTTCCGTAATAGAGCTGCGGAATGCGCCGGGTGGTCAGCAAAAGGGTAGAGGCCTGTTTCAGCATGTCGAGATTTTCACCTTCACCCAGAAAGCGGTCGGTATCGTGATTCTCTATGAAAGCCAGCACGGATGCGGGATCGGGATACAGATAATCGTATACAAAGTTGTTGTATACCCGATCCAGACCTTTGAACCAGGTGTCGGTCTCTTCATTCTTGGCAGTGTTGATTTTGTCGAAGAAACTGAAGTCCATCACAGTTTTCAGGTTACTGTTGCGTGGTGCGGAGAGTTTGGAATCTTTTTGCCACCAGGCTGTGTAGGCAGGTTCGGTTACCCAGGTTTCGCCTACCGTGTTATAGTTGGGATATTCTTCATTCAGTTCCTTCATCCAGTTGCTCATGGCATCGTAGTCGGCATACGGGTAAGTATCCATCCGGATGCCGTCGATATCGGCATATTCAATCCACCACAAACTGTTTTGCAGGAGATATTTGTATACGTGAGGGTTCTTCTGGTTCAAGTCGGGCATGGCTTCCACAAACCAGCCGTCATTCATCTGGTCGAAGTCATACTGTGAGGCGTACGGATCTACGTGAGGAGTCAGTTTGTAAGACGTCTGTACGAAGTTGTCTTTAAAATCGGAGTGGTTGAACCAGTCCTTCGAAGGCATATCCTTGATCCAGGGGTGTTCTACTCCGCAATGGTTGAAGATCATATCCATTACGACTTTAATGCCCCGGTTGTGAGCTTTGTCTATCAGCGAGCGATATTCTTCGTTGGTACCGAAACGTGGGTCTACTTTGTAATAATCGGTCGTGGCATAGCCGTGGTACGAACCGCCTTTCATATTGTTCTCAAGTACCGGGGTGAACCAGAGTGCGGTCACTCCCAGGTCGGTAAAGTAGTCCAGGTTTTGTTCAATACCGGCGAGGTCACCGCCGTGGCGGGCGTTCGGGTCATTGCGGTCTACTTTATATTCTGCCATGCCTTCTATCTGGTCGTTGTCCGGGTTTCCATTGGCAAAGCGATCCGGCATTAACAGATATAGGGCATCCGATGCGTCAAAGCCTTTGTGGTCGGCTCCTGCTTTGCTACGTGCTCTCAATTCGTAATCCTTAACCAGCTTTTTCTTTCCGAGAGTGAATGTAATAGGCATTTTCCCCGGTTTAACATCTTTATCGAGATGAAGATAGACAAGCAGATAATTGTTGCTTTCCAGCTTCACGACGCTGCTGAGTGATACTCCGGGATAGTTTACTGATACGGATGCCTGGCCGATGCCTTCGCCGTATACCATTAACTGGAGTCCCGGATTGTTCATGCCGGTGAACCAGAAGGGCGGATCGATTTTTGATACGTTCATGGCTGCATAAGTACTTAATGAAAGTAAGAGAGAACCTAAGAAGAACAATAATTTTTTCATGATATTAGCTCGTTATTATTTAGATGCTGCTAATATAGGATAAATCATCGGATTGGTTCCTGTTTTCTTCCTTACTGTCCGCCATCTATTTATGCAAACGTTTTCATAGGAGATGCTTAAACCTGAATCGGGCATTTGTAATGTGCACAAAAGCCACTTTGGATACCTACTTTTCTCCTTTGAAGAATTTTTCCTTTCGGATACTTTCCAGTTTATTGGCGGCACTTTTATAATAGTCTATGCGAGGTGCGGGCTCCTCTTCTTCGACGTCGCTATCTTGTTGCAGCTCTATTGCCTTCTGTTGGGACTTTGTTCGTAAAAAAGCTTGCAAGTAGCGCTCTGTGGCTTTTGTATCTTTGAGTTTATCGGATAGAAAGGCCATGTTATAAAGCAATATATGCCTGTCGGGGGCATACTTATATTGTTCTTTGATTGCTTTTATCTGCTCGCGGGTCTGTTTGGCCTCTTTATAACAATCCGCAAGTCCGAAATAGAGACGTTCCATTATACTGTCGGTGGGGATAGTCTGGTCGATGGCCTGATTCAGGTACTCAATCCCATCTTGTTTCCATAAAGTCTTGGAGCAGGAGCGTCCCAAGTAGTAGAGCAGGTTGGCGCTGGGGGACTGGCGGGATTTTGCTTTAAGCAGCCAATCGCGTGCTTTAAAGTATTCTTTCGTGGCATAATAGCTGACCCCCAGATAATAACATGTCAGCAGGGTACTGTCTCCCTGGCTTGTCAGATCTTGATAACGTTTGATTGCCATGGGGTAGTCTTTGTGCAGACAATAAGCCAGGGCGTTCTGTCGGTTTACCTTTACATTGGTACTATCCATTTGGCGATATCCTTCTGTCAGGGAGATTGCCCCTTCATAATCCTGCATTGTATTGAGTATGCTGCCCAATCTGGCAACAGACAGATAGTCGGAAGGATATTTTCTGATGATGGAAATGTAACATAACATGCTTTCTATCGGCATGTTAAGTCCTTCCATACTTTCTGCCATTAATCGTAATACGGTAGCGGAACTGTCTTTTTTGGCCAATGTGACGCTTTCGTGCAGTGCATCTCCATATCGTTGCTGGTTGTATAGTAGACGGGTGTATTGCAGGTGTGCGTAAGTATGTTCCGAATTTAACTTCAAAACTTTCCGATAGTATTCCAAGGCCTCGTTGTACTTGCTCAGTTGCCTGCAACATTCAGCGGCTTCTATCAATGCCTGCTGGTTTTCGGGTAATTCGGAAATGATATGTTGTAAAGTGGACAAGGCTTCGGCAGTGTGTCCCAATCCCTTTAAAGCCTTGGCTTTTTGTAACAATAATTGCGATGAAGCAGTTTCTCCATCGATCAGTCTGATGGCCGTTTTGTAGTCATAGTTTGCCATTGCTTCCTGGATAGAAGTTACGTTCTGAGCGGACAATGCTACATTGAAGCCCAGACAGAGGAGGATCAGGAGGTATTTCATATGAGTAAATATAGGTTTTGTTATTTCGGGCTTTGTTCCGGTATTCCCTCGTTGAAGAATTTTTCTTTCTGTAAGTCCTTCAGCCACTTATCGGCAGCGTTGTAGTAGTTTTCAAGTCCCAGAACGAGTTCTCCTGTTTCGGCGGTGGCTTCCTCCTTTTTGGCGTCTTTGTTCCGGGTCTTTAAGAAGGCCTGCAAATAACGTTCGGTTGATTTGTGGTCTTTTAGCTGATATGAATAATTCCAGGCGATGTCATAAAGTAGTTTATGGTTCGTCTTATCATATTTATACAGCTCTTTGAGGGCTTGGATTTGTTTGGGTGTGTCTCTTGCCAGTTTACAGCAATCGACCAAGCCTTTGTAAAGACGGATCATGGCACTGTCTTTGGGGATGGTCAGTTCGATGGCTTTCTCCAGATGTTCTATGCCTTCCTTTTTCCAGGAAGTCTTGGCGCAACATCGTCCCAGATAATAGAGCAAGTTCGGATCTTCTTCCATATCTTTGTACAGTTTGCTGAAGCATGCGTGTGCTTCATAATAATATTCATCTGCGTAATAGCTGATTCCCAGATAGTATAAAGTTTGTGTACTGCTGTCTCCCTGCTGGCATAGATTTTCGTAACGTTTGATGGCCATCGGGTATTGTTGGGCACGACAATAGGCAAGTGCGTTTTGCTGGTTTACGATCAGGTTGGTTGAATCCCGTTCTCTGTAGCGTTCGGTCGCTTTGATCGCGTATTCGGGATATCCTGCCGCTATGTTCAGATTTCCCAGTTTGGCCGCTGCTAAATAGTCGTCCGGGTATTTGTCCTGAATGATTTCATAACAGCCGATGGCAGGCAGTATTTGTTGCATTCCTTCAAGGCTCTGTGCCTGTAGGTGGAGTACCACGGCCGAACTGTCCGTTTCGGACATCATTGAGCTCTCTCCAAAAGCTTCGGCATAATTTTTCGTATTGCAAAGCAAGTTGATAAATTGCAAGCGGGCATACTTGTTCTTGGGATTCAAGGTGATGGTTTTCCGGTAATAGTCCAATGCATCGTTATATTTAGCCATTGCTTTGCAACATTCCGCGGCTTCGATGTGTGCCTGTTGGTTGGTAGAATCTGCCGTAATTACTTGGCGGATGACACGGAGAGCCTCGGCGTTGTTGCCGATTCCTTTCAGGGCTTTGGCTTGCTGCATCAATAGCGGGATGGTAGGCTTCTCTTTGTTGATCAGTTCAATGGCAGTCTCGTAATCATAGTTTGCCATTGCTTCCTGAATCTTGTTTTGATTCGTGTTCTGTGCCGTTAGTATGGGGCTAAGACACAAGCAAAAGATAAAGATGAGTGGTTTCATAGCTTTTGTTTTCATAGGACGTATGTTTTATTGCCTGCAAGTTAGTAAAAATATCGTTTCTACGAAGGGTTCGTAACGTCTTTTAGATAGATTAACGTAAAATGCAAGGCGCCTCTCTTTTCGCAAAGAGAGACGCCCCGGTTCTATTTTATGAAAAAGCTTTTAAACTACATAAGGAATCCGAGCAGGATACCGGCAGCTACGGCTGAACCGATTACTCCCGCCACGTTCGGACCCATAGCGTGCATCAGCAGATAGTTGGTCGGATCGTATTCCAAACCGACCACCTGTGAGATGCGTGCCGAGTCGGGTACGGCAGATACACCTGCATTACCGATCAGCGGATTGATCTTGTTGCCTTTCTTCAGGAAGAGATTGAAGAACTTCACAAACAAGACGCCCGAGGTAGTGGCAATGATGAAAGAGAATGCACCGAGGATGAAGATCAGGATAGAATCCCAGGTGAGGAATTGTGAGGCTTGTGTAGAAGCTCCCACAGTCAGTCCCAACAGGATAGTGATGACATCGATCAACGGACCGCTGGCAGTATTTGCCAAGCGACGGGTTACACCGCTTTCTTTCAATAAATTACCAAAGAACAGCATACCCAGCAAAGGCAGACCCGACGGAACCAGGAAGCAAGTGAGCAACAGACCCACGATGGGGAAAATCACTTTTTCGGTATGCGATACGATTCTTGGTGGTTTCATGCGGATCAGGCGTTCGTGTTTAGTGGTCAGCGCACGCATGATAGGTGGTTGTATCACCGGTACCAGTGCCATGTAAGAATAGGCTGATACGGCGATGGCACCCATCAGGTTCGGAGCCAGTTTGGACGAAAGGAAGATCGCCGTCGGTCCGTCGGCACCACCGATGATACCGATAGCACCGGCTTGGTTAGGCTCAAATCCGATGAGGAGGGCAATGATGTAAGCACCGAAGATACCGAACTGTGCGGCAGCTCCGATCAGCATCAGTTTGGGGTTGGAGATCAGTGCCGAGAAGTCCGTCATGGCCCCGATGCCTAAGAAAATAAGCGGCGGATACCAACCGGAGGTTACACCTTGATAAAGGATGTTCAGTACCGAACCTTCTTCGTAAATACCCACTTTTAATCCGGCTTCCATATTGAATGGAATATTACCGATCAGAATACCGAAGCCAATGGGGATCAGCAGCATCGGTTCAAATTCTTTGGCTACGGCAAGGTAGATAAAGAAAAGACCGATTAGCAACATGAAAAGATGTCCGGGTGTCGCGTTTGCGAAACCGGTGTATCCCCAGAAGTCAACAAGGTTATTCCCTAAGAATGATACGAAATCTCCCATAATTATTCAATGATTACGAGGTCTGTACCTTCAAGTACAGAATCTCCTTTATTAACTTTAATTTCTGCTACTTTTCCATCTTTATTGGCATTGATGTTGTTTTCCATCTTCATAGCCTCAAGGATGATGATAGTCTGGCCTTTCTTGACAGTGTCTCCTGCTTTCACCTTGATGTCGAGGATGACACCCGGCAGCGGAGATTTCACGCCGTCTCTCTTGGAAGCTGTCGGCTGTTTGGTCACTACCGGAGCTCCCGATTCGGTTTTCGGAGCGGCTGCCGGACGGGTAACCGGTTTCGGAGCAGCTTTGACAGGAGTATCCAACTCTACTTTGTAAGAGGTTCCGTTTACTTCAACATTGGCTATGTTATCTTCTACATCGTTCACTGTAACGTTGTAAAGGTTGCCGTTGATTTTATATTTATATTGTTTCATTGCTTCATTTTATTAGGGTTAGTAATTATCTTCTCGGAGTCTGACGCAGTGTGTAGATCTTCGAACTCCACGGTGAGTAGGTGCGTTTCACTTTGTTGATAGTCAGAATCATGTCTTCAACGTCGTGAGCGTCATTCAGGTATTCGTGCAAAGCCATGGCGATAGCGGCAGTCTCTTCACCTGTGTGGCTACCCAGGTTTTTCTCCTTCGCCTCCGTCTTGTCGGTGATACCGGTGGCTTTCATTGCGTTTTTCTTACCCAGTCTGACAGCGATATTACCTACCGCCTTGAATGAAAGATACAAAAGTACCAAACCAATGAATACGACTGACATGGCAATGATGGCCATACCAATACCGATAGAGTCGTGCTTTTTGAAGTTCTCGATCTTCGGGTTTTTGTCGATAGTCATATTGTTGGTGCTTGGAGTGACATAGCTATGTTCTCCACCACCTTTTACTACCCAGTTAGCACTTCCGTCTTTTTCACGGGCGTATGAACGGTCGGCAAGCTGACCGGCAGGGATGGTTACCTCGTCAATCAAAGTTTTACCGTTGGAATCATACAGAGCAATGTAGTTCTCTTTGTCCGGATCGAGCGTAAAGTTTACATGAAACGTACCCCGGTTAGGCATCCCGTCTGCCCAGAACAAAGCATGTTGGCGTGGCTTGATTAACGTCAGCACGTCGCCTTTGGGAATAGGATATTTGGTCGGATTGTTTTTATCGTTCGTCAGAAAGCAACCTTCCAGATTTACCGAAGCGAAAGAGGTATTGAATATCTCTATCCACGCATTGTGCAGTCCGTAATCATCCTGATAGTTCTGGTCGTTGATGACCAAAACTTCATTGATTTTCAGACTGGTGGCACTTTGCGCCCTGAGCCCCATGCAAACCATTGCCAGCAGAGCGATAAATATCCCGATTCTTTTCTTATTCATAACAATCGATTTTTATTTGTTACAATGGAATATTACCGTGCTTTTTAGCAGGGTTGGTTAATTTCTTAGTTTGCAACTGTTGCAAAGCGCGGATCACGCGGAAACGAGTGTTTCTCGGTTCGATAACGTCGTCGATGTAGCCGTATTTGGCCGCATTGTACGGGTTGGCGAAGAGTTTGGTATACTCGGCTTCCTTGTCTGCCAGGAATTGAGCAGGGTTTTCCTGATCTTTGGCTTCCTTGGCATACAATACCGCTACTGCACCGGCACCACCCATTACGGCGATTTCGGCTGTCGGCCATGCATAGTTCATGTCACCGCGGAGTTGCTTGCAGCTCATTACGATGTGTGAACCGCCGTAAGACTTACGCAGGGTTACGGTCACTTTAGGTACAGTGGCTTCGCCGTAAGCATACAGCAATTTGGCTCCGTGCAGGATCACACCATTGTACTCCTGACCTGTGCCCGGAAGGAATCCCGGGACGTCTACCAATGTTACCAGCGGGATGTTGAATGCGTCGCAGAAACGAACGAAACGGGCGCCTTTGCGTGATGCGTTGCTGTCGAGCACGCCTGCCAGATATTTAGGTTGGTTGGCAACCACACCTACCGACTGTCCGTTCATGCGGGCAAAACCGATGATAAGATTTTTGGCGTAGTCTTTCTGTACTTCCAGAAATTCACCGTTGTCGATGATGGCACCGATCACTTCGTACATATCGTACGGTTTGTTCGGGCTGTCGGGGATAATTTCGTTCAACAGGTCATCCATACGGTCGATCGGGTCGGTACAGTTCACCAATGGGGCTTCTTCCAGATTGTTTTGCGGGATAAAGCTGAGAAGTTTGCGGATGATCGCCAGACCTTCTTCTCCGGTTTCGGCTGTGAAGTGGGTTACACCCGACTTGCTGGCATGTACGCTTGCACCTCCCAGGTCTTCCTGAGATACGTCTTCACCTGTTACTGTTTTTACTACAGCAGGTCCGGTGAGAAACATGTAAGATGTACCTTCGGTCATCAGCGTGAAGTCTGTCAGGGCAGGAGAGTAAACCGCACCTCCGGCACACGGACCGAAAATACCCGAAATCTGTGGAATAACACCCGATGCCATGATATTACGCTGGAAAATTTCAGCATAACCGGACAGAGCGTTGATACCTTCCTGAATACGTGCGCCACCCGAGTCGTTGATACCGATAACAGGAGCACCCATCTTCATGGCCATGTCCATTACTTTACAGATTTTCTGTGCCATGGTTTCCGACAGTGAACCACCGAATACGGTGAAATCTTGTGCGAAAACATATACTAATCTACCTTCTATTGTTCCATAACCGGTTACTACACCGTCGCCGAGGAAATGTTTCTTGTCTTGTCCGAAGTTAGTACATCTGTGTTGAACAAACATATCCAGTTCTTCGAAACTACCTTCGTCAAGCAACTGTGCAATACGCTCGCGGGCCGTATATTTGCCTTTGGCGTGTTGTTTTTCAATAGCCTTTTCGCCACCACCTAAACGAGCCTGAGCGCGAAGTTCAATAAGCTCTTTTACTTTTTCAAGCTGGTTACTCATGAGTTTTTCTTAATTTAAAGGGTTATAATATTTACGATTAGACGATTTGCGATGTACGGTTGAAAATTGATAACCAAAGGTGTTTTCAATCATACATTCTGTGCTTGTCAAGTCGTATCTCTTTTTTAGTGTTCACAGAGTTCGGTCAGTACGCCCAAAGTTGATTTCGGGTGAAGGAAAGCGATATTTAAACCTTCGGCTCCTTTGCGCGGGGCTTTGTCGATCAGGCGGATTTCCTTGCTTTCGGCTTCTGCCAAAGCGTTAGCCACACCGTCTTCAACGGCAAATGCAACGTGATGAACACCTGCGCCTTTGTTTTCGATGAATTTGGCGATGGTACTTTCCGGACATGTCGGTTCCAGTAATTCGATTTTGGTATCACCTACCTTCAGGAAGGCTGTTCTTACTTTTTGATCTTCTACAGTTTCGATGTTGTAGCATTTCAAACCTAATACGTTTTCATAATACGGAAGGGCTTCCTCGATACTTTTTACGGCAATGCCCAAGTGTTCAATGTGTGAAATCTTCATAACTATATTTTTTAATTTTGGTTTTAATCGTCTTTTTGGAATGGTATAAAACAGCACAAAGAAAATCAATTCTTGTTTAATAAAGAAATTTTTCTGCAATTAATTATGGTGAAAATAGGTTTAAAACCCAAGGGGCGTAACTTTAAAAGGTAGGCATTGTTGGTTTCAAGCCAATTCTTCTTTGGTTTTAAACCCAGAGGATGCTTGATTTTTAGACATATATTTTGATCAGCAGATTGTTCAGCCACTGCCAGCGGAAGCGGAACCAGCGCCGGGTACTGCTTTGTTTGCCGCCGAAGCGGAGTACGAAGTCGCGGTAACCGTGTTTCTTGAAGGGGAGTCCGGCATCCATGAATTCCATGTGACGGAACCCGTTTTGATGTGCGTCTTGTAAAGCTTTCCATACAGCCAGTATACCCGGGTATTGCAGAGCATAGGTTTTCCGCATACCTCCCGAGAACCACAGGTAGGCATCGTTGCCTGAATAGATACAGGCAGATCCTCCGATGATTTTTCCTTTGTAGCGGACAATGAAAATTTTACCTTGCTTGCTGTGGATCAGCCGTGTGTCCATGTGCTGGAAAAAGATGATATTGGGAAAGTGTTTACGGATGCGGGACGAGTAGAGATGTCGCAGCATGTTCGAGAATTCGCGGATTTCTTCTATCGTGTGTGCTTCGTCTACCGATGCGCCATTTTTCAGCCCTTTCTTGATTTGGCGGATACGGGAAGGGCTGAAACGCTGTTCCGCACTTTCGGTGCCGTGTAGTGAATTGCGTACCCGCAGCCAGTTGACAGGGAAGTATTTGTTCGACCGGAAGTATTTGTAACCGAACATGGCATTTTCAAGATTGCGAAATTCTATCAGGAACGAACTCCGCAATACTTCTGTGGTGAGATGCTCCAGCATTTCACCGAATATTTTTTCCTTATCGGCTTCTGCTGTCAGATATTCGCCGGTGCCATAAACTTCACATCGCTTGATAAGGGAAGGAGGAAACATGCGTATGCTTTTGCGGATGGCGGCAAGTAGCCGGGCAATTGGTTTTCCATCTTCCGAAGCCATGATCAGGAGCGGAGTGTAGCCCGGAGTTTCTTCATAAATCTGAAATAACTCCTTTGAATGAAATGTATTGGTTCCGGGAAAATCCGGAATTTCACTCCCTTGGTAATATGTAGTCAGTTTTAATGGCATATCGGGACAAATTTACATTTTTTATTTCTCTTTACAACATTTGCGGGGCTTATTTTGTTGACCTGTTATTTTGTGATTATCTTTGTAGATATACTACAATAAAATCCGTTTCGATTATGTTAGAAGAAATTCTTGAATTCAACAAAAAGTTCGTTGAGAACAAGGGATACGAAAAGTATATTACTAACAAGTACCCCGATAAGAAGATCGCCATCCTTTCATGTATGGATACCCGTCTGACTGAGTTGCTGCCTGCTGCTTTGGGAATCCACAACGGAGACGTGAAGATTATAAAGAATGCCGGTGCCGTCATTTCCCATCCTTTCGGCAGTGTCATCCGTAGCTTGCTGGTAGCCATCATCGAACTGGGGGTGGAAGAAATTATGGTCATTGCCCATTCGGATTGCGGTGCTTGCCACATGAACAGTGATGAAATGATTGCCCACATGAAAGAGCGGGGAATCAAATCTGAAACGATCGACATGATACGCTACTGCGGTGTTGACTTCAGTTCGTGGCTGGGAGGTTTCGACGATCCGGTTGAGTCTGTCAGGGGGACGGTCCGTTCTATCGAGAACCATCCGCTGATCCCGAAAGACGTCCGGGTGCATGGCTTTATCATCGATTCACTGACCGGTGAATTGACGAGAGTGGAATAAATTGCCTATCTTTGCAGGGAAATCATTACCGGTTATGCCGATTCATACAGATCGGACTTTTTATTATGATTCTGTATAAGTCTGCGGTAAATGTTCGTTTATTAAAAACAATGCATTTATAGTATATGGAAAATTTCAGTGAACTGATAAAGAAACGCCGCAGTATGCGGAAATTTACAGGAGAAGAACTTTCTCAGGAGGAGGTAGTCGCTTTGCTGAAAGCGGCTCTGATGGCTCCCACTTCTAAACGTAGCAATAGTTGGCAGTTTATCGCGGTCGATGATAAAAAGCTGCTTAGCGAACTCTCGCACTGTAAAGAGCAGGCTTCTGCTTTCATAGCCGATGCCGCGCTGGCAATTGTGGTTACTGCCGATCCTTTGGCAAGCGATGTTTGGATTGAAGATGCTTCCATTGCTTCCATCATGATTCAGCTTCAGGCCGAAGACTTGGGATTGGGCAGTTGCTGGGTGCAGGTACGCGAGCGTTATACTGCTGCCGGAATGCCTTCCGATGAGTTTGTGCGTGGTGTGCTCGACATTCCTTTGCAATTACAGGTGTTGTCCATTATTGCGATCGGGCACAAAGGCATGGAGCGCAAGCCCTTCAATGAAGATAATCTGCAATGGGAGAAAATCCATATTAATAAGTTTGGAGGCAAGTAGCGGTGAGTGCGGTAAAAGCAAACAATAAAGATACATATAAAGCCACGGCAGTCACCCTTATTGTGATAGGGATGCTCTATCTGATAGACAAACTGATACACTTTTCTGCATTGGGTATACCCTGGGTGATGAATAAAGATAATCTTTTGCTCTACACTGCGGTTATTTTCCTGTTTATCAAACGGGACAAATCCGTCGGCCTGGTGCTGCTCGGATTGTGGTTGGTACTGAATATCGGCTTGATTGTCTCACTGCTTGGTTCGATGTCCGGTTACCTGCTGCCCTTGGCTTTATTGATAATCGGAGGTATATTGTATTTGATTTCAACACGATGAAAAGAAGTATAGAAGATACACCGATTGTGTTTATCGGTGCCGGAAATCTTGCCACAAATCTGGCAAAGGTTCTTTATCGGAAAGGATTCCGTATCGTACAGGTATATAGCCGTACGGAAGAGTCGGCCCGTGAGCTGGCGCAGAAAGTAGAAGCTGAGTATACGACGAGCCTTGAAGAGGTGAATCCATATGCAAAGTTGTATATCATTTCGCTCAAAGATTCCGCCTTTGCCGAACTTCTTCCCGCTATCGTAGCCGGTAAACGGAAAGAGGCATTGATGGTGCATACGGCAGGCAGCATTCCGATGAGTATTTGGGAAGGACATGCGTCACATTATGGGGTGTTCTATCCTATGCAGACTTTCAGTAAGCAACGGGAAGTCGATTTTAAGGAGATTCCTTTCTTTATAGAAGCTTCGTCGACCGAAGATGCCGCATTTCTGAAAGCTATTGCGTCTACCTTGTCGAACCGTGTATATGATGCCGATTCGGAACAACGCAAGAGCCTTCATCTGGCTGCTGTGTTCACATGCAATTTCACTAATCACATGTATGCCCTTGCCGCCGAACTGCTTAAGAAATATAACTTGCCGTTCGACGTGATGTTGCCGCTAATTGATGAAACGGCTCGTAAAGTGCACGAATTGGAACCTAAAGCAGCACAGACGGGACCTGCGATCCGTTATGACGAGAACGTCATCGGCAATCATTTGCGGATGCTTGCCGATGATCCCGGGATGCAACAATTATATGAATTACTTAGCCGAAGTATCCACGAAAGACATTAACCCCAAATATAAATAAGAATGAGTACTATCAATTACGACCTCACCCGGATTAAAGCACTTGCTTTTGATGTAGACGGAGTGTTGAGTGCAGATGTGATTCCACTCCATCCGTCGGGTGAACCGATGCGTACGGTAAATATAAAAGACGGCTATGCGATCCAGCTGGCTGTGAAAAAAGGTCTTCATATTGCCATTATCACAGGTGGACGGACCGATGCGGTGCGGAAGCGCTTTGCCGGATTGGGGGTATCCGATCTCTATTTAGGCTCTGCCATAAAGATACACGATTATCGTGATTTCCGTGACAAGCACGGACTCGCGGACGAGGAAATACTCTACATGGGCGATGACGTTCCCGATATGGAAGTGATGCGTGAGTGCGGATTGCCCTGTTGTCCCAAAGATGCCGCTCCCGAGGTGAAAGTCGTTGCCCGCTACATTTCATATGCCGACGGCGGATACGGTTGCGGACGTGATGTGGTGGAGCAAGTACTTAAAGCGCAAGGCAAATGGTTGTCGGATGATGCTTTCGGGTGGTGATTTTTAGTATATAACTCTTTAATTTATTAGTATGCTTGCTAACTTGAATCGTTATAAAATCGTATTGGCATCTAATTCTCCACGACGGAAAGAGTTGATGACCGGCTTGGGGGTAGATTATGTGGTAAAAACATTGCCTGATGTCGATGAGTCTTATCCCGACTCTCTGCAAGGCGAAGAGATTCCGCTGTTCATAGCCCGTGAGAAAGCGGCCGCTTATCAGTCTGCGATGCACCCGGAGGAACTTTTGATAACTGCCGATACCATAGTCTGGCACGAAGGTAAGGCACTTGGGAAACCTTCCGGACGTGAAGATGCCATAGAGATGTTGCGAAATCTTTCCGGTAAGTCCCATCAGGTGATCACCGGGGTATGCCTCACCACCTGTGAGTGGCAAAAGAGTTTCGCTGCTGTGACAGATGTCCGTTTCGCAACACTTGATGAAGACGAAATTATTTATTATGTCGATCACTATCAGCCAATGGACAAAGCCGGTTCGTATGGCGTGCAGGAGTGGATCGGTTTTGTCGGGGTTGAATCCATTTCCGGCAGTTACTTCAATGTAATGGGGCTTCCTATCCAGAGGCTATACCGGGAGTTGAAACAACTGTAGGAGGCTGTTTCTGACGCTAACTTCATATCGCTTGATTTCGTATGGCATTTTCCTCGTTCATCGGAAGGAGGAGAATGCCATACGTGTTTATTGCCTTGGAGGGATCAGGATGGTAACTTGAGTTGTGTAACGGTCATTATCCTGAGAGTTGATTATTTGTTTTCTGTATTCTCTTTCTCCATTTCGATGTTGATAATCGTGTTGTCCCATTTGTTCATCTTTTGCGTGCCCAGGTCGACTAAGAAGCCGGGCCAGAATAAAATATTCCACAGGCAGGCATTGTTGAAAGTAGATTCCAGGACAAAGGGAGTGGTTTGGTATCCTTCCTTTTTGGCCAATAACTGTTTGTCTTCTCTTTTCTTTTTGATCTGGACGGTAACACTGTTGTCTTCTTTGATTTCCGCTATTTTCTGCTTGGTCGATGCTTCGTAGATTTTAGTTCCATTCATTCCCGTAAAGGTGATGTCTTGTTTGGAACTGCTGAATAGTGTACAGCAAGATGAACATGAAATGCAGATGGATACTAATAATAAAATCTTTTTCATAAATTAAGTTTTTGATGTTATATAATTATTTTCTCTGATATATTTATCTGTTTTGTGTAAAAGACGTTTTGGGGTTGTTTGATGTTGCTATGGGGTTGTTTTCATTGCCGGCAGGTGCCGAATCTTGATAAATAACTTTCAGCAGGCGTGCCCCCAGCAGAGGACGATAATGACCGGGATCATAGTAATGATGTATATCGGCTGTATATTCATTAGTTCCCGTGAAATCCCATACGGCAGAAGCACCCAGTATCTCCTTCATTCTTTTGATGTCTTCCCGGTTCGTTTTTTTCTGAAAATAATCCGGGCCGATGATGAATTTCAGGTTTGTATGATGCTTATCACAAATTTTTTTAATGGCACGAAGTACTTGAATCTGGCTGACAGACACAGCCGGCAGTTCTTCTTTGCCTGCATCCGTTCGTTTTTTGAATTCTTTTTCATGATGGGTCCAGTACAATTCGCCATCCTGTCCGATCTCTTTTTCTCTGGGATTGATAAAGTTGTTCGTGTAAGGTTCCCGAATGGGATCTCCCGGATTTATGACCCCTTTCATATAAGGAGCATACTTATGTCCGATCAGGTAGCCTATGTAAGGAATTGTTTTGTCAGGATAGAGGAATTCCTGCAAAAATCTCAGATGGAATCCCAACTGGCTGATACCGGCTGCCTCAGCCGAAAACAGATGGTCGTTTCCCGGCAGGGGCTTACTTCTGTCCAGTGCTTTTTTATCCAAAACGACTAATACATTTTTCAGAGGGGCACCTACGGAATCGAGCGCTTGAAGCTTCTGGCGCACACCGCCCAAGCTTTCCCAGTTGTCATAAAAGCGCACGGCATGATCGTCCTTATCCAGATACTTCTCCCATTCTCCTGTCAGGAATGCCATGGTACAGGAGTTGCCGAGTATAAACGAGTTATAGGCTATCGAATCACGATTCTGAAGATAATTCTGCCATCCCACATGCGCTTCGTTGAGCAGTACGGGAGAGTTATCGAATCGTTTGTAGGAGTGCAGCACCATATAAGGGTCGAAAATGAAATAGATGGCCACTATCGGGAAAAGCGGTAATGCCAATAACAGGAGTTTCAGGCAGAAACGTGTTTTGGGAGAGATTTTCGGTGAATGTAGCATGGGTGTAATTGGTTTCGGTTAAAATTGTAAATAGATAAAAGTTTCCGTATCGAACTTACCTAACATCAGCAGGGCGAATACCAGCAGATAGTAAACACTCCACCGTAGCCATGCGGGCTGGCGTTCGAGTGTTTCCATCAGGTTATATTTAGATGCATAATATTCATAGATCAATACCAGTAACAGGGCCGAACCTGCTACAATGCAATTGTGGTCGCGTATGCCGATGTTCATTTCCTTCCAGGAAGAATGTACTTCGAACGAGATGTTCCGTAAAAAATACCAGGCATCGCTCAATGATTGTACACGGAAGAAAATAAGTGAGAGCGCAAACAACAGATAGGTACGGATTATCAACAGGCTGTCGGATGCATATTTCCCGATATATTGGGGCAACTTATTGCGAAAAGCAGAGGTTTTCATTTCCCAGCAGATCAATATGCCCTGAATCAGTCCGTATATGGCGAAGGTTAATCCGGAGCCATGCCATAATCCCAATGCCAGAAAGGTGATGATAAGGCTGAAGTAGACTCCCCACTGTCCCCAGTTACGGGTACCGGCGGTTAACGGCACATAGAGATAATCGCGTACCCAAAAAGAGAGTGACATGTGCCAACGGCGCCAGAAATCGGCGGTGGAACGTGCGGCAAACGGGCGGTTGAAGTTTGGCGATAGCTTGATGCCGAACAGGTAGGCTCCTCCGATGGCAATGTCCGTATAGCCGGAGAAATCGGCATACAGTTCGATAGGATAGAGCAGGCAGGTCATCAGTAGTTGGACACCCGAAAGGTCATGGATCGAATGAAACATGATATCCGTCTGCGGGGCTATCTGATTGGCTATAAGCAGTTTCTTTATCAGTCCCAGCAAAATATATTTCAGTCCGGTCACTGCGTTCGAGTAGATGAACGGGCGAGGATCTTTCAGTTGTGGCAACAAGTCTCCACCCCGTTCGATGGGGCCGGAGAGGAATTTCATGAAGAAAAGCATATAGATCAGGAAATCTACCCAGTTTTTTTCGGCACGTTGCTCCTGCCAGTACACATCTGTCAGATAACCGATGGCCTGGAATGTGTAGAATGACATTCCCAGTGGAAAGATGATGTTATCTATCACTGTGCCATGGAGTAGGAGCCATCCGCCTATCAGACCGATGATTCCTGCGATATAGATTACTTTGGTCTTTTTCCCGGATTTCGCCCTGTTTTCCATCCATTGTGCCCAGAAGAAGGTGAACAGTGCCACCACTACTGCCGTCAACAGGAATGGCAGATAATACCATCCGATGAAGATGCAACTGGCTGCCAGTAGTATGAAGTTGCGGGCACGTCCTTTGACTGCATAGTAGAGAAAGAAACAGAGAGTAATCAGAGCCAGGAAACTAAAGGAGAGAAACTGCATGATTTATTCCATTTTGGTTAATAAGGCACTGCATAGGTCGCCGACATTCTTGAATTTAATTACTTCCCGAAAGTTGAAACGTACTCCGAAACGTTTCTCGATTTGGGCTATAATTTGCATATGGGTCAGTGAGTCCCAGCCATCTACATCTTGAGAGGTGGATGATTCGCTGATACAGACGTTGTCCTTCTTTAAAATATCACGGAAAATGCTTTGTAGTTGTTTTAATACTTCTTCTCGGTTCATATTTATATTGTTTTTAGAGTTCCTTCTCTCTTATCAGTTCAACAATTTTTTTTCGGTCTGTTTTATTGCTATTGGTTACCGGAAACTGAGGGATACAATGAATTTGTTTCGGTAACATGTATTGTGGCAGCTTTTCTTTCAGATATTCTATCAATTTGTTTTGGTCACATTCGGTCGTTTCGACTGCCAGATGCAGTTCGTTGCAAATTCCGTCACAGATTAACGGAAGGGCAGCCACGTTGCAAGGAGTCTTGAAAAACGACTGGGCGGTGTATTCTATTTCGCTTAGTTCTATTCTGAAGCCCTGTATTTTCACTTGATAGTCCTTACGGCCGCAATAAATGATATCCCCATCGTTGTCTAAAATACACAGGTCTCCGGTCCGGTAATAAATTTGTCCGTCAGGACGGTGTATTAGAGCCGATGCCGATTTTTCCGGATCATCCAGATAGCCTTTCATTACTTGCCGACCGGATACCCAAAGTTCTCCCGTCTCTCCCTGAGGCAGATCATTTCCTTCTTCGTCAACAATGATGACGCGGATACCGGGAAATGGTTTTCCGATAGCCACCATTCCGTTGTAATGCTTGCATGTGCCGGAAGCTGGAATACGGTAACAGGTACAGTAAATCGTAGCCTCTGTCGGGCCGTACAGGTTGACGAACTCTGCGTTGGGTACCGATTTTCTGAATCGTTCCAACAGTTCGGTTTGCGACGCCTCTGCCGATACTCCCAGATATTTCAGAGCAGGCAGGCTGATTTCATCGAAATAGGGTGAAAGAAGTTGTAATAGAGAGGGGGTGACCGTGGCGAAGGTCAGCTCGTACTTCTCCAGAAGTTCGAACACCTTGAAATGCTTTACATCCTGATGGGCCACTGTATAAACGGAAGCTCCTAAAGTCAGGGGATAAAGTAACGATACGACGGATACGTCAAATGTCAGCTCAAACATTTGTAACATGCGGTCGTGTTCATCCAGGTTCCAGTTAAGAGAATCGTATGCCTGATAAAAAGTGTTCAGATTGGCACGTGTGATGGGGACTCCTTTGGGTTCGCCTGTGCTTCCCGATGTAAAAATGATATAAGCGTTTCTTTCTTCTTCCGGCGGGTAGAATTGCAGCCTTGACAATTCCGACGGTGCTTTTTCCGACAGCTTGTCTGTGTTGATTACTCTGAAGAGGTCGGTTCCGAATGCCGGGCGTTCGACATGGCTTGTGCAGAGCAAAGTATGCAATCCGGCCAGTCCGGCTATTTTGAGATTACGTTCTTCCGGGTAAGCAGGATGCAGAATGACATATGTTTTTCCACTGGCCAGTACCGCCAGAATGGCTGCGTAGGTTTCAATCCGGTTTTCCGCAATGATCCCGATTCTTTCATCTTCTATCTCTGATAGCGAATGGGCGACGGAGGCTGTTATTTTGCCAAGTTGGGCATAAGTATAATGTTTATCGTCAATGATAAATGCTTCGTTTTCGGGATAACGTTGCATGGCGGAAAGAATATCATTGGTAATATCCTTCCGGGGAGATGTTGTCATATCCATTAGTTTTTATTCATGTTTTGGGTTTAGGAATTCCTTCTATCTTCTTGAGATCATTTATTAAAAAGACAGGGAAATGAACTGATCTCCCTACGGGCAATGAATTAAAGAACGTTAATTGTGTGATAACGCATTCTTAACCTTGCTTTCCTTCTTTAATTCGTTATATTTGCATTTTATCCGAATAGGGATTTTACTAAAACTGAAAATAATATGAAACCTGTAACCTTACCCTTATTTAAAAGTCTGTACTATGTTCTCTTTGCTACGGTAGTTGTGATAGTGCTTAGCGGTTGTGAGAAAGATGATGAAAATGAAATTCGTTTTTATACCGGTAATGGTTCTGAAGAGCGTCTCCTGGGAGAAGAGGGACTCTTGATGGATGTTTTGCAAACACCGGCTATGATTTTTCTGAAAGCTGCATCCGGAGATCAGATAAAAGTCCGTTCGGAAGATACTGCGGTGGTCGACGCTACGTATAATCCGGATTACTTAGGAAAAAGATGCATTGAAGTTCGTGTGGCTGGGGTTGGAAAAACTCATATCTGTGTATCTTATCGGGGAGAAGAGCATATTATTCCGGTGGCTGTTGCGTCCCGGTCTGTGGCTTATAGCGGACAATACCGCCTTGAAGGTTTCAGATGCTATCAAGGCAGTAGTAAAGGAGGCGTAGAAATCTTTCTGGAGATGGACAGTTATTGGGAAAGCCGTTTCAATAGTTCGGATGGATTTATTAAGGGTTTTCCAAATGATAAGATTGAGTTTATATCTGTTGATAAGTTGAGATTCTCTTCCGACTTTGAAGATGGTACTTCACTTTCATACGAAAAGTATTTTCAGATGCGGAATGATTCTCTTTTCATGCGTTCCCATGCCGAAAATCGTTGGGAATTTTATGGTAAGGTAAATCATAATGTCAATAGTGATCAATTACAGCTGACCTACTCAATTCATTTCTGGACTTACAGTTCAACCGGGCATTTCACTTCTTTTGGGAGGGGACATGATGGCGGCTTTATAGCCAACTATTCTGATTTTTTTTATTATTATCCTGTATTTGAAGATCTTAATCAGATGACATCTGAGAATGATGAAATAGCTTGGTGTAATGTTTCTTATAGTTTTGAATGACATAAACGACGCTCTCTTTATTGATACCTTTTATGGATTCTGGTAAGTCAGATTAGATTGTCCCTATTAAATCGTATAAAAAATCACAGAGAGTTGATGAACTAAATAAATATACAGTTTGTTATTTATCAGTAATTTTATGTTTAACTCTAAAACCTTAGTATTATGAAAAGATCTCTTGTCTTATTATGCGGTGCTGTCATGTCGGTACTTTCTTTCTATGCTTGTTCGTCTTCTGATGATTCGATGGTTACACCTCTGACAAGGTCAGATGCTGTTTCGGAGAAGATAGTTTTTCAAGATGACTTCAACCAGACAGATAGTATTCCCGACAAAACAAAATGGGGCTTGTGCAAAAAAGGCAGTCCTGTCTGGAGCAAATATTTATCCGAAAGTTATGATCAGGCTTATGTACACGATGGGAAGTTAGTACTGATTGCCGAGAAAGTGAATGGAGTATATAAGACGGGAGGGGTGCAGTCATTAGGTAAAGCAGAATTTCAATATGGTAAAATAGAGATATGTGCCCGTTTCACCAAGACGGCAAAGGGTGGATGGCCTGCCATCTGGATGATGCCTGCCAAACCCGTTTACAGTGGATGGCCTGCTTGCGGTGAAATAGATATTATGGAGCAGTTGAATCATGACGGCATTGTATATCAAACAATTCACAGCCACTACAAAAATGACTTGGGATTCACTAAGCCTGTTCCAACAAAAACAGTTCCTTACAATAAAGGGCAATTCAATGTATTTGGTATCGAGTGGACTCCCGAGTCTCTTACTTTTAAAGTGAATGGAGCTACCACTTTAGTCTATCCTAACTTGCATTTGGCCGATGAGAGCGTCAAAAAGCAATGGCCGTTCGATACTTCTTTTTATTTGATTTTAAATTATGCTTTGGGCGGTGCAGGTACTTGGCCTGGTACTATAATGGATAGTGAACTGCCTGCGAAGATGGAGATAGACTGGGTAAAAGTAAGTCAACCTGTGGATCGTTAACATTGTTAATGCATAATTTCCGTTTTTACTTTCACGAATATAAACAACAAGTCTTTTGCATGCAAAAGACTTGTTGTCTGTGTTTGAAGAACCAACTTTAATACAGTGTTAAAACTAACTTTCTATACTTAGATACCAAGTGTATTTATCTGTTTGGTTATAAATGCTTTGTCTTGATTCGATGTTCTGAACTCCCAAGAGAGTCTTGGCAAAGAGGAGATGGGGATAACTACTTTTTTATCAACTTCCGGATTTAAATTCTTTCTCTTTGATGTTCTGGTTTCTTTGATTATGTTACCTGATTTTTCCGTATCTGTGAAATCCGGAATCTCCATTAACGGGTTGTTGCATAAATGTTCTCGTAAATGGGTACTAAGGCGTCTTTCTCCAATATCCATTGGTTGGTGCGGGAGTTCATTTTGTATGCGTATTGGGCTATCAGTTGGTTATCACTGTTGGTAATGTATATATATTTTTCTGATGGGCTAAATGATTCTTTTTCTTTATTCCATACAGAATACTCTACCGAAGTTTCTGTTTCATACCGGGAGACAACCGTCAAAGATTCTTTTTCCCATGCGTTTTTAAATACATTCCATGTATAGGTGGATTTCACCGTTCTCTGATGGTCGGTATCGTAGCTGTATTTATGCATTTTTACCGGACTGAGTATGCCGGAAACAGGATTGTCCATAGAATATATTTCACGGCAGACGAGTCTTCCCTTTTCCATCGTATCATTATGGACAAACTGTTTGCCGTTGTTTGTTGCACAAGCAAATCCACATACCGAAACTAATGCTGCAGAGGCTAATACTCTTTTGAAAAATGTAATTGTTTTCATATCCTTTATTATTTAATTAGTTTATATCTTTCTTTGTTTATTAGACGTTGTTACTTGAATTTAAGTTGCACGGGTATACAATCTTTTTTCAGATTATTTTCTGTAGAGTAAGAATCAATAGGTATGCCAGAATTTAGAAGCTTCATTATTAATAGATTATAAAAAAACAGGGTGTCCACAATCGGACACCCTGTTCGTTTTTTCTTTCTTGTTTGTTCTAAATCAGATCGAGAACCAATGGAATATCATCGGAGGTAATACCTTTTCCTATGATGATATCCTCGTCCTTGCGGAACATCTCAAGGAACTGCTCTTTACTGCCATAGAGTTCTGCGGCTTTGGAGTAGAAAGGCACGGCTTTCTCTATATCTCCCAATGACCATGCCACATGACCGGCATTCAGGTAGTCTACCGGCATCGGCTTTTGGGCAATCACTTTATCATAGTACTTCATGGCTTGTTCACGTTTTCCTGTCATGAACGAACACCAACCGATGGCACGCCATGCTTTGATGCAATCACTTTCCAGGAAATCGAGTTTGAAGAAGTAGTTCAGTGCTTCTTCGTAGTTCCATGTCTCTGCCAGGCAGTTGCCAATATAGAAAATTACTTTTGTGTCTTCCGGCAATACTTCTTCCACTTTTCGGTAATATTCCAAAGCTTTGCGGAATTGTCGGTCGAGACGATAACAAATGGCTAAATGGCGATTAGTCCATAAGTTGTTCGGTTTGAGGGTATCTGCTTTCCGATAGGCTTCGATGGCTTGTGTATATCGTTTCAGTTTTTGCAGAGAGTAGCCCTGCTTTTGGTAAACTTCAGCTTCATTCTCTCGTGGGACCATGTAGGCGACTTTGTCATAGGCTTCGGCTGCTTTTTCCCAGTGCTCTTTTCTGAAGTGAAAGTTGGCTAAAGCCAGCAGGGCATCCGGGTTGAACAACATGTCTTCCAATGCCGGATTGCTGTACAGGCAGATGACCTCTTTGAACAAGTCGCGAAATTCCTGTCTTCGCATATTCAATTTGAAGAAGCGGTATAAGTCGTGCAGATATTGGTTACTTACCGTATCGGGGCGTTCGGAAAATTTCTTCAGTGTTTCGGCTTTCGACTGATCTGCCAATTCTTCCATTTGTTGTTCCGTGAGTTGGCTCAACATCATGTCACGCTGTGATTGCGGCAATTGCTGCATGGTGAAGAACAGCGAATACTTGTCACTGTTACAGAAGAAACCCGACTGCAAGATGATTTCCAACAGACTTCCTCCTTCTGTTTCCCGATTACGAAACTCTTTAATGACAGCCGATTGTTGCCTGTCGAAAGGATAGAACCAATTGGAGATTTCCCTGAAGAACGGATAGCTTTTGAGTTGTGCAAATGTGCTCATATATACATCGGCACCTTCCAGTTGCAATTCGTTCATTTCACGCAACTTGTCACCCAGTCCGGACTTCTCTATAGCATCGGCCCAGTCGGGATTGGTGTCATCTTTCTCTTCATCGGACTCTTCGAAACCAAACTTCATGTTGCGCATGGGAGACATGCTTTTCAGCATTTCGGGAATGATTTCCTCACGCATTTTTTTGTCGATTTTTTCCGTTTCCTGACTGAGAAGTATTTGGATATGTACGCGTAACAGTTCTTTTTCGAACGCGGTTTCTTCCATCAGTGCCGTGATACGTAAATTGATTTCCGGATAGAAATCGATACGTGGTGAATAGGTATGGAGAATGAAAGCGATTCCTACCAAAGCCCGCTGGCTGATCTGTACATTGGGGTGACGGTAAGCATCTATCAGCCACAGAAGTTTTCGGAGATCGAAACATTCCATCAGACTAAGGGTAACGGCACTTGTAAAAAGGCAAAGATCGTTCACCGGAAGTAATTCGGACTGAAGCATGGATTGTGCAGTTGTACTTTCTTCCGTACTCCAGTTGCTATTGGTCCAGGTTTGCAGGAACAGAATCCGCAGATTATCTTCGTGACGTTTTAAAACTTCATCCATGTTTTGATCCGAAATGAATCCGCTTACGGCCAGGTCATCATTGAACGATTCAAGCGTGTGTATCAGCATCTCCAGGGTAAGGGGAGAAAGTTCCTCAGTACGTCGCGTACGATATTGATGATAATAATGGCTTGATACACTGTCGAGTAGTGTAATACGTGCCTGATCGGTGATTTCAAGAGTATCGGCCAGCAATCTTTGATATAATTTCTTACGCTCCGGGTCTTCTACCCCCTGGCGCATGTATTGCAGCATATAGTTGTACGAAGTCTGTATCTGCTCCAGGCGGGTACGGAGCGACCATTCCGGACACTTCCAGAGGAATGATTCCAGTTGAGTCAGCGCCTCCTTCAGTCGTTTTTGTCCGATCAGGCGGAGGATGTATTGATATTGTTCGTTGATAAGTTGTTCGTTCATAATTTACTTTCGTTTATTGTTTCCAATCCAAGTGAGGCGTTTCCATAGGCCTTCGAAGGGACCATGTTTGAAGTGACCGAGCCACCAGGAACAGAAGGCCATTTGAAGAAGTACAAAAAGAATGCCAAAAAAGAAACTGTAAGTAATTCCTAAGAAACGTCCTAATTCAAACCCCCAGTGGTAGAAAAGAAGTGAGCCAATGACGGATTGTCCGATGTAGTTTGTCAGACTCATCTTGCCATACGAGGTGAAACGCATCAGGAATCTGCGGTCTTTGATACGGTAGAAAGTGATAAGCAGTCCGCTGACCAGCAATACCATGAAGCTGAGGTTGCTCAAAGAGCTTATGATCAGTTGCAAGGGAATCAGGAGGGCATCGCGCGTGATGAATCCCGGCAGCATGTTATTCAGACCATATAATGGAAAGAAACATAAGAGTGACATACCTAATGCTTTGAGCCAGCGTTGTTCGTTCTGTTCGCTATAAAGGAATAGTCCCTTACGTCCCACCAGCATACCGAAGAGGAAGAGGGCAGGCGTTTGCAGAATGCGTCCGTGCTCCAATGCCCAAGTCAGGTTGGCAAGTTGCCCTTCCCAGAGGTTCATGCGGATCGTTTCAAGGAAGGTACCGTTTTTCTGCACGTCGAAAGCAATCCCGAAGTAGTGGGAAGCCAGGCTGGGACCGGGTACATATTCCGGGTTGCAGAGAGCATAGATCACTTTGAACCAATCTATCGGTTGCAGGATAAGCAGGGTGGCGAAGATGGCTACACTGCGGCTACCGAGGCGACAGAACAGAGGGAGTATCAGACCGAGCATGGCATACATCGTCAGTATTTCACCTGTAAAAAAAGCAGCGTTGAACTGTCCGATGATGAACAGTAGCACCATCCGCCAGATGAACCGGAGGCGAAAATCTTTACCACGGCGTTGTTGGTTGTTATCCTGAATATAGAAACTGAAGCCTAACAGCAGGGCAAATACGGCATAAGCTTTGTTGCTGAAGACAAAAAAGAGCCCGTTCCAGATAGCTCTGTCGGTAAATTTCATCCATTCGCCGGGGATGGCATCCGGAAAGGAGTAGAAATTAAAATGTTCGATACTATGCAGGATGATGATCCCCATCACAGCCAGTCCTCTCAGTACATCGGCCACGTCTACACGGGCATTGGGTTCGCTGATTTTATGTTCCATTGATTATCGTTTTAGAATCTTACCTGTACCTGCGCCTGAAACAGGTTACTGTCTTTTCCCTTATTCCGGTCGCAAAAAGTATATTGTGCTTGCAATCTGCATTTGGGATAGAACCAATATTGCAGTCCGGCTATGTAATTCGTCTGTTTTCGGCCGATGGCTTTATCTGCGTTGAAATAGTCATACGAAGCTACGAGGTCGAAGTTGCGTAGGAGCCGGCAACTTCCGGTGGCATAAAAACCGTCACTTTTCACAGTTCCGTCTTTTCCCGCCAGATATTCGGAACGGAGGCTGAACGGGCTTGCCGTGATGATACCTCCTATACTCCAGCGGTTTTTGGTGTAGTTTTCCCCTGCCGGGATACCGGTTATTTCCGAATCGGCGACGGCATGTCCTGTTCCTTTTATAAACGAACCGCCTACCGACAGCCATTTCAGTGGATTTACCATCAGATTGCCGATGATATCTTTTTGATTGTTTTTATCTTTGATATTGAGTCCTTGTCCGTTCATCACCGCCAGTTTGTAGTATAGCAGGTCGTTCAGTAATCCTCCGTGGATCATCGCACCGATGTCGCGTCCCGATGTCATGCCACAAGCTACGTCACTGCCGCTTACCCCTGCCAGATAACACACAGATTGTGAGTAGCAGTTAATCAGTTCCACTGTCGTGGGTGATAATTCGTTCTCGATCGTATAAGGGACTTTAAATTCTCCGATGCGGGCTTTCAGTCCGGGTAGAATCTGATAATCGGTATAAACCTCGAGCAGCATACCTCCATTGTAAAAGTCGTACATGAAATCGCAGGTCCAACGGTCGGTGATTCGTCCGTGAGCCATGAAGATGATTCGTTTGATGTCGAATGTATTGGTTTTCTTCGCTGCATCGTCATAAGTATATCCCAGTTGCGCATATCCGGCAAGGGTGATCCGTTCTTTTAGCGTATTGACGACTTTGTTTACCGTCATACCCTCTTTTTTTTCCTGTGCATTCAGGTTGCCGCTTGCCAGTAGCAGCAGCACAAGTGTTAATAGGAATGTGTTTTTCATCTTTACTTTGTTGTATTTATTATGGTTTGAATTGGCCGGGAATGAAGGTCGTATCTACTAAGTTTTCACCCTGATAGTTACCGGGGATTGCTCCTTTGTTCTTCAGCCAGGCAATAGCTTTTTCTATGTCGTGAGAAGACGGACACATGGCAGGTCGATAATCGGGCAAGTCCACCTGGGCAGCCACTGTTTCCGGCAGTCCGAATTCTTGTGTTAATATCTCCCCCCATTTATCCCGGGGATAGGTTTGCAGGTATTTCACGCCTAGATTGTATCCGGTGATAAACCTCCTTATTTCTTCGTTTTTTTCTTTGATGGCCTCTTCTGTGAAGGCCGTTCCGGCGGAATGTATCCCCATTTGGACTGTATTTAGCAATACTGTGTGTCCGTCGTTTACCGCGATTGCCGTTGCCGGACCGGGCAAGAAAGATGCTGTGATCTGTCCGTTTTCCAACATCATCAGCCTCAAAAAAATGTTGTTGATTTCGGGTTTGTTCGCTTCACCGGGAGTAAGACGGGCCTGTTTCATTACTTCGTCGGTGGCATACTCTATCAGGGTATTGCAAGAGATGGCAATGTTTTTCCCTTTTAGGTCTTCCGGATTCCTGACATCATATTTTTTGCTTGTTATCAGGCTAAGGCAGCCATCATTTTCCATAACCAGACGCAAACGGGCTCCTTTGGTCTGTAAAAGGGCGGCACACGGATAGTCGGTGAGCATACCATCCAGTTTGCCCGATAAGAAAGCAGCGTCACGATCGGTTGCCGAGGCATAAGTGATGAAGTTGACTTTTATATCCAGCGAATCATAAACACCGTAACGGGCGGCAATCAGATGAGACAGTCCGTCGAAAGAAGGCATTAGTCCGAAAGTCAGAGGCTGAAGTTCGGATGACAGTGTATGTCCCTCTTTTTTGTCTGCACAGGCTGATAAAAGAAGCAGTAGTATGATGCTGAAAAAGGGTTTCACTCTTGACTTTTTCCTTTTAAAAAAGGCAACTCCGTGAGGGGCTGCCTTTTCTGTTTTATAGTGATTCACTTTAGTCTTATTCCTGAATAGCGGCAATACCCGGAAGAACTTTTCCTTCGATTGCTTCAAGCAATGCTCCACCGCCGGTAGAAACATAAGATACACCGTTTGCCAGACCGAACTTGTTGACACAAGCTACAGAGTCGCCACCGCCGACGAGTGAGAAAGCCCCGTTCTTAGTAGCCTCTACGATAGCTTCGCCTACCGAGCGTGAACCGTGAGTGAAGTTTTCGAATTCGAATACGCCTGTCGGACCGTTCCAAAGGATAGTCTTGGAATTCTTGATCACTTCGGCAAAGATTTCTTCTGATTTAGGACCGATGTCAAGACCTTCCCATCCGTCAGGAATTTCATTCACAGGACAGAATTTAGTGTTGGCATCGTTAGAGAAAGAGTCGGCGATCTTAGCGTCAACAGCCAATACCAGATTTACACCTTTGTCTTTAGCCTTTTGCATCAGTTCGCGGGCGAGATCCAGTTTGTCATCTTCGCAGATAGACAGACCGATCTGTCCACCCATAGCTTTGGTGAAAGTATATGTCATACCGCCTGTGATGATCAGGTTGTCTACCTTGTTCAGCAGGTTTTCGATGATTTCGATCTTAGAAGACACTTTAGAACCACCCATGATGGCTGTAAACGGACGTTTGATATCGTTCAATATCTTGTCAACGGCCTTCACTTCTTTCTCCATCAAGTAACCGAACATCTTATTGTTCACATCGAAGTATTTGGCGATCAACGCCGTAGAAGCGTGTGCACGGTGAGCTGTACCGAATGCGTCGTTTACGTAGCAGTCAGCGTATGAAGCCAGTTTCTTTGTAAATTCTTTCTGGCTTTCTTTCACGGCTTTCTTGGCAGCAGCTTTTTCTTCGTCGGTTGCGTCTTCAGCCAGTCCTCTCGGTTTGCCTTCTTCCTCAGCGTAGAAACGGAGATTTTCGAGCAACAGCACTTCGCCCGGTTGTAAAGCGGCAGCTTTCACGGCAGCTTCTTCGCCCATGCAGTCGTTAGCAAACTGAACTTCAACGCCCAGCAGTTCTGACACGTGCTTAACGATATGTTTCAGAGAGAATTTGTCGGCAACGCCTTTCGGGCGGCCCAGGTGAGAGCCGATGATGATGCTGCCACCGTCTGCCAGAATCTTCTTTAGCGTAGGAAGTGCAGCACGGATACGAGTGTCGTCTGTAATGTTGAAGTTTTCGTCCAAGGGTACATTGAAGTCCACGCGAACGAATGCCTTTTTACCGGCAAAATTGAAATTGTCAATTGTCTGCATAATACTTTATTTATTTACTTTAAAAGTGTTAGTTTCTTTTATGATGACCGCAAAGTTAGTATTAATTTCTCTTTTTTGCTATGAAATCGTTATTTATTCTTCCTCTTCGGTGTGTCTTTGCTAACTTTATACTTCTCACAGTAATATTTACACATTAATTGCAAACCACAGGTTTCACATTTGGGTGTACGTGCCTGGCAGACATAACGTCCGTGTAGAATAAGCCAGTGGTGAGCGATGGGAATCAATTCGTTGGGGATGTTTTTCGTCAGTTCTTTTTCTACACTGAAAGGAGTCGTGCAGGCATCACCCACGAGTCCGATGCGGTGGCTCACTCGGAATACATGTGTGTCTACAGCCATGGCCGCCTTGTTGAATACGACAGACTGGATGACGTTGGCTGTTTTGCGTCCCACTCCGGGCAGTTTGATCAGTTCTTCAAGGGTACCGGGCACTTCGCTGTTAAAGTCACTCACCAGCATTCGTGCCATGCCTACCAAGTGTTTTGACTTATTGTTAGGGTAAGAGACACTGCGGATGTACTCGAATATCACTTCCGGAGTAGTAGCGGCCAGTGCTTCCGGGGTGGGGAAGTCTTGATAGATTTTCGGGGTGATCATGTTCACCCGCTTGTCAGTACATTGTGCGGAGAGGATAACGGCAATCAGCAGTTCGTACGGGTTGTTGTAATGCAGTTCCGTTTCGGCTACGGGTACATTCTCCTGAAACCAGGCGATTACTTTTTCATAACGTTCTTTCTTTGTCATCTTAATTTGTTCTTATGATAATGAGGTGCGACTTTCAAGTTAAAATAGAAGGTGGAGATCACTGTCAGGCAGGCTCCGAAGAGATAGGCCATGTCAAACGAGGTAAATTGGGCGATATAGCCGCCCAGAACCAGACCGATTCCGATGCCTACATCCCACGAGGTGAGATAGGTGGAAGTGGCTGTGCCGCGTTGGCTGTTCGGAGCCAAGTTGACAAACAGCGTGTTGAAGGCTGGAAACATGGTGCCAAACCCGACTCCCAGCAGCAGTGCTACCATGAAGAAAAGCACATCGGTTAGTTCGGGATTTATCTGCATCAGTTTGTCACAGGCAGAAAGAGTGAAGAAACAAATGCACACCAGATAAAGTCCCAGAGTGATAACCTGCGTGATGTGTCCCTTGTCCACCTGCCGTCCGGAGAACATACGTGAGACGGCCATGCCTATTGCCATGAACGTAAAGAACAGACCGGAGCTGAGTGTGATTCCTATTTCTTTGGCATACATGGCTATGTAAGTGCTTGTCATGCCATAGGGGATAGATAGCAAGAGCAGGGCAACGCCGGCCGGTATACCTTTTATTAAAACGAAGCGGTCAAGTGAGATTGGCTCCCGCTTGACCGGTTGCTTGACAGGAGTCTTCACCAGACATGCAGCTACAAAACCGGCTGTGCCGGAGAGGAGTGAGCAGAGGAAGATGGTTTCGAATGAACAAGTGTCGTGCATGAAAAGCCCGATCATCGGTCCGAAACTCATGGCGGTGTTGTTCATCAGTCCGTAGTAGCCTACTGCTTCTCCTCGTCGTGAAGAAGGAGTGATGTCGATTACAATGGTGTTTCCTGCTACGGTCACCATACCGAAGGCCAGTCCGTGCACTACACGGAGCATAATGAATAATGACAGTATTCCCGCCAGGATGTATCCCGCGAACACGGTTATGAACACGAAATAAGCGATCAGATAGAGCGGTTTGCGTGCCAGTGTGTCCAGTAGATAGCCTGAAAAGGGGCGAATACAGAGCGAGGCCACAGTGTAGCATGATAAAATAACGCCTACTGCCGCATTTCCGGTTTGGAAAACTTCAGTCAGATAGAAAGGCAGTACAGGCAGAATCAAGTAGAAGGCAAAGTACAAAAGGAAGTTTGCTGCCAGTATCAAGACATAACCGGGAGTGACAAGCCTATCTTTCATTATGGTTTCATAATTAACAGTTGGACGATTTGCGATTGGAAGCCACTTCATCCTGTGAAGAACACGAAGTTTGAAGCGAATTAGACGATTTACTCTCTACACATCTTTCTTACCTCCTTCATGTCGGGAAGTAATTTCAATTGTAAATTGTAAATCGCCTGATCGTAAATCAATATGCCGCTTCGAATTCCTTTAGGAAACGGGTATCGTTTTCGGAGAACATCCGGAGGTCCTTCACCTGATATTTCAAGTTTGTGATACGTTCGATACCCATACCTAAGGCATAGCCACTGTAGACTTTGCTGTCAATTCCGTTGGCATCAAGCACATTGGGGTCTACCATGCCGCATCCCAGGATTTCCACCCATCCGGTATGTTTGCAGAAAGGGCAACCTTTTCCGCCGCAGATGTTACAGCTGATGTCCATCTCAGCACTGGGTTCTGTGAACGGGAAGTAGGATGGACGCAGGCGGATTTTTGTATCGGCACCGAACATCTCCTGGGCGAAGAGAAGCAACACCTGTTTCAGGTCGGTGAAAGAAACATCTTTGTCCACATACAGTGCCTCCACCTGGTGGAAGAAGCAGTGTGCACGATAGCTGATGGCTTCGTTACGGTAAACGCGTCCCGGGCAGATGATGCGGATAGGTGGTTGTGAAACTTCCATTACGCGACTCTGCACCGACGAAGTGTGTGTGCGTAGTAGCACGTCGGGGTGTGATTCGATGAAGAATGTATCCTGCATGTCGCGTGCCGGATGATCTTCGGCAAAGTTAAGTGCTGAGAACACGTGCCAGTCATCTTCGATTTCCGGACCCTCGGCGATGTTGAATCCCAGACGGGCAAAGATATCGATGATTTCATTGCGTACAATGGAGAGCGGGTGACGTGTGCCCAGTTCCACAGGGTAAGCCGAACGGGTCAGGTCCAGATCGTCCTGTCCGTTGTCTTGGTTGTCGAACTGTTCTTTCAGTGCGTTGATTTTCTCTTGTGCTTTAGTTTTCAGCTCGTTGAGCCTCATGCCGACTTCTTTTTTCTGTTCGGCAGCCACGTTACGGAAATCTGCCATCAAGTCGTTGATGGCTCCTTTCTTGCTAAGGTATTTGATGCGGAGAGCTTCGAGTTCTTCGGCATTGGCAGCCTTCAAGGCTGCTACCTCTTCAAGAAGTTGATTAATCTTAGCTATCATATCTTGCGATTTATTGTTATTCGGTTTTTCTTTAAATTGCTGCAAAAGTAACAATAATATTGCAATCAAAGGAGATAGAAAGAAATAAAATGTGTCAGTCGGCTGAATTCATCACAGAGTACTTGGGGTACACAAAGGAGAAACAAAGAAGTGAAACTCTATGATAAAGGAAAAAGATGTTTCTTTGGTAATTACTTTATGACTTCTGTGGCTTTTCAGTTTTTCATTGGTGTATAATAATCAGAAGGGTAGAGATGTTTTTCTTTCTTTTTTCGGTTTGTTGATACTTCAAGATAAGTTCGGGCAGTGAGTCGGTAACGTGCATGCCTTTCAATGGTTTTCCAACCGCTACCATATTGACATATATAAGAGATAAAATAAAAATAACTTTCTTTTTTTTACAAATAATAGGTTGTTCTGTGAAAAATGATTATTTTAGCCGATGCGAGGGAGTGATTGGGCACGATAGCTATTCTTTTCGTCATAAGGTGAATTACGGATGCTTCGGATCTTATGTACAATCTTGCAGACCTTAAATTGTATGGATATGGCCGATTGGATGTCAGTAAAAAGTATATCTGATAAGTATGGGATCAGCGAATCGCGGGTGCTCGGATGGATACGGGAGTGTGAGATAACCTCTTCGACTGTGGGCAGCGTGGTGTTGATTGACGACGAGAGTGTGCAGAGATTGATCGGAAACGAGAAGCGGTTGGCGCGCCTGACCACTAATTACGAACAACTTTGTGGGAAGTTTGAACGGCGCATCGAGGCGGAACTTGAGAAGGACGAAGATGCCGCGCTTAAGATGCGCCTCTTTGATGACTTTGCGCCCATCGTGCGCCGGATATTGTCTATGGTGGTGGGTGGCTTGAGTACCGAAGAGCAAAAACTGTTTAATAGTGCCTTTGCCGCCTCTCCTCTTTCAAAGGTGGCCGCCAGAATGGGATTCGATTCTGTATGCGAATACATCAAGGAATTCAGGAAGACGTTGAGTGATCTGCCTGCAAGTACAAACGAAATCATCAATGGGCTTCAATCAGAACTTTCCAGAAGTCGGAAGAGCGTTGAGTGGTTCAAGAAGCAACAGATGGAAGAGTGGCAAATGATAGAAGCTGCGCGCAGACGTAATACCGATTTGTGGAACAGAAATGAGAGTCTGTCCAAGCAGAATAGATGCTTGGAGAAAGAGAAAGATGAATTGTCTAATCGTCTAAAAACACTGGAAGAGGTACTTGGCGGACGGGAGCGTATAAAAATAGCCGGGCCGGAAAAGGACGAAGATGCCGCAAGCTCCGGAGAAGCGCTTGTAGAGACATCGGAGGTGCCGACAGACCTGCGCAGTCAACGTTCTGAAGTGGGGAAATTGCAATGCTGCAAATCAAAGCTGTATGACCGGATCATTAGTTTGCGTGAAGAGGTAAGAAAAATCGAGTGGGAGATACAGCTATTGGAAAATCATTTGAAAATTATACGCAGTTGGGATTATGCCGGAATAGTCCTTGAAGTTTGGATTAAAAGGAATTTTGAGAAAAAGGTGAAGGTCTCTATACAAGAAGTGGTAACAGAAGTGGAAGCAGAGACCACGACACATACAGACTCCGAGGTTGCATCGGTGGAAGGAAAAAAGAAAGAAGATGGCTTTTGGCATAAACTTCGTTTCCGGTTCGGTCATTAATTGTGTAGTTGCTCTTTTTTCCCCTTGATCCTCAGTTCCGAATAAAACGAAAACTTTTCGTGTTGTAGAGATAGGGGAGAGGCTATCGAGTGTGGAAGGAACATTGGTCCATGATCTATGGCAAACTGATGTAGAACTGGATAAAAAACAAAATGGGGAAGTCCTCACGGATTTCCCCATTTTAATGATGAAATATTTACTATTTTTATTAATTGGGTGTGGAGAGTATCGGACTCGAACCGATCACCTTAACACTGCCAGTGTTACGCTCTAGCCAGATGAGCTAACCCCCCTCTTATTAAGTACGGCGCAAAGATGGCGATTAATCTTGAAATATACAATACTAACGCCCAAAAAATGACTAAAAAATACCATTTTGAGTATTTTTCGCTTTTATTTGAGGGGGATAATATATTCTTCATGTCAACTTTTTCAGGTGAATAATCATACTTTTGTGTACATTTGTAGCTCAAAGTTGATATAATGTTGATGTGATATGCCTACTTTTAAAGCTGAGATACAAAATAAGCGCCGGGATGGTACCTATAATGTGCGCATTCGTGTTACCCATAACAGGGAGGTACGCCGATTTTCTACGAACCTATTTGTAACGGAACATGAAGTAACAAAACGAGGAAAAATCAAGAATACCCAAGTACTTGACATAAGTGAAGATATAGTAAGTAAGTGCCGTGCTGTCTGTAACGGCTTCGGTATGGAAATATTGGAGATGCCTATAGATGCACTGGTAGATAAACTGAAATATCGTTTAACCGGTGGTGATACATTCCGATTAGACTTCATAGAGTACGCACAAGGGAAGATACCCGGCTTATCGGAAGGTACCGCCCGAATCTATAAGGCCGCTATTAATACCCTGCGGCGTTATGCAGGTAATGCACTGGACATCTCGGATATAACAGTAGCATTTTTGCGGGGTTTTGAGATCTTTATAGAAAAGGACCCCAGCCGTAGGGGAAGTAATCGGAAAGACGTTAAAGAGGCTCCGAAACGTACAAAAGGAAACCGGGCCGTATCTTTGTACATGTCTTGTATTCGCAAACTGTATAACCAGGCAAAGGACGAATATAATGACGAAGACAGGGGGATTATTAATATCCCGTACTCTCCGTTTGACCGTTTCAAAGTAAAGGCGTCGGTAACGACTAAAAAACGTGCTATTCCGGTTGAGAAGATACAGGCTATAATAAACTTACCCTACGTTAAAGAAGTGTCTAAGCGGAAAAAGGAGAATATAGCTAAGGACTGTTTTTTACTTTCCTTTATTTTCATTGGGATGAATAGCGCTGATCTGTTTAATGCGCCTCCGGCGAAAGACAACGTTCTTACCTATAACCGGAAGAAAACTGAGACGCGAAGGGATGACAGGGCGGAAATGCGTGTACGTCTGGAATCCCCTGCGGCGTTCTTGCTCGACAAGTATAAGGACCCTTACGGAAAACGTATGTTTAATTTCTATCTGCTTTACGCTAATGAAAAGTCATTTAACCGAGCGATAAACGAGGGATTGAAAAGGGTAGGCGAGGTTATCGGAATAGAGGGCCTGACTTATTATGCTGCCCGACATTCCTGGGCAACTATAGCCCGATCGGCAGCAGTAGGCATAGATAAAGCGACCGTACACGAAGCACTAAACCACGTAGACAAAGAAATGAGGGTTACAGACATCTATATAGATCGGGACTGGTCTGTAATATGGAATGCAAATAAAAAGGTTCTGGACCTGTTTGACTGGTCCGAATTAGAATTATTGTATCTACTCTGACGTCGGTAATACCGACATTAGGTATTAGGGTTGATGTAGGTACTTTAATAAAAGCCCCGGCATGTATAAATTTCGTCTTTATTATAAAATTTAGATTATGGAAGAGAATAAACCTAAAGTTTGGATTTCCGATGAAATATGGGATTTGATGAATGACGATATAACGAATTATGTTTTCGATCAAGGTGAGAAGTATTTAGCGGACCTATATAAAATTTCAAATACGATAACTGCCAGATGTTATACATTGATCGGAATCATTGTAGCGGTGTACCCTTTTATTATTACCTCCTCGTTATCGGTCAGGAACATCTTTTATTTTATCTTGGCCGTTCTGTTTTCTATTGTTTGTATCGCTATAGGTTGTTATATCGTATTGGGGATAGTAACGCCTTACCCTGCGATAGGGCCGGGCTCTTCTCCGCGGGAAAGACTTGTAATAGATACCTTATTGAACTATAAGGAGCGCAGAGAAACTAATTTTAAAAAATACGAGATCGAAGCATTACAGGAAGGCATAGAATATATGGAGGCTTCTAACAGACAAAGAGCACAGAAGTATAAGAGGGTGCTCTACTTCTTACTGTGCTCTTTGTCTGTTTTCCTGGTTATTGCCTGCATCATAATCAGTCTTTCTGTTTTTTAGGGGTCTTGCTAAGCGTAGTTCTTGCCCTTAGAGGCGACTGCGTATGTACTGGCTTGGGAGGTGTATTAGCCTTTACCGGTTTTGATGGGGATATTTTCTTTGACATAATATAGAGTTTACGTTCTTCTTATCCAAAAATTATTTTTTCAATAGAGTATGCAGTCGTACTTTTCACCAGTCTTCTTCCTCTGACTGTAAGAGCCCTCCCCCTTTTAGTGCGCTTTCTAGCTCTGTTATGCTATTGTTCATGCGATCTACCAAGTTAACAAAGGCTTTTGTTTGGGCTCCTTTGGGAGTCCACATTGCGCGTTTATTCGTTATAGGAGCATAGTCTGTTATTAAGTATTCTCCCTCGTTACCAGGATGGGCGGAACTATTGGGAATCATAGAAGAGGCGCTGCATATAATACGGGCCCTTCCATCCTTTATATCAACACGGAGTATGTGATACGCTTTTATTGTCCAAACTCCGAGGCTAAAAGTTGTAAGAGAAGGGTATATACCTTTCCCTATGATAAGGCCTCCCTCTTTGTCATCCGTTTGAATCACAGACTTACTGTCACCATACGCACGGGCAAAATATGCCTTTACTCTACCATATATGTCGTCTTTGGTGCCGGGTATCTCTTCTATAATTTTAGATACGACTATATTGCCGTTATCAATAGTATATCTCCCTTCTTTGGTATATTGCTCAAAGAGGGCAGACGCTTCTTGCGCGTAACACATTACTGCCGTTAGCATGATAACAACTAAGGTTACAAATTTTTTCATCGTTTCTTTTTATTTTTCAGTTAATAACATTAATACTCTATACATCATATATATTCCATAAACTCAGTCTGACCTTTGCGTCCTTGCCGCTATGATCACACGCTAATTATTTTCTTGGTACAAGACAGGAAGCAGGATAAGGAACTGGAATCCTAAAGAGTAACTATCTGTTCCAACACTTTACCCTCTTTCAACTCGTCATCCCACGTAAGGGTAAGCTTTTGCGTCATCCAAGGGCTGAAGTAGCGTATATCCAGATATTGCTCTGCTAGTAGCTGAGGATACGGGAAATATTTATCGGAAGGGAGATTCAGTACAACTCTATCATCTTTCAATACGAGGTTTATCTGTCGGGCAACGCCTTCCCCCTTATTTTGTATCCGTAGGATATCTGCTTCCCCACGAGGCGTCCTTATGACTTCGCACAGTATATACGCGCTTTTTTTCTTCCTCTCACTCTCCTCCATCCCTTTAAGCAGATAGTCATTTATTCTCCCTTGTTGCTCGTTTAGCTGTTTTTGCTGCTCGTTTAACCTACGCGTATGTTTACGGTACATGTAGACACCCAGTATAAGCGTGCCCACTGTGGCCAACCAATTCAAAATACTTAAAATAGTATCCATATTTATTGATTAAAAAGGGGGCGTTACTCTTTTAGTCGCAACCCGCCCTTATACTAAAATGATTATAATCGCATACTTCGCTCTACTACCTTAACTACATTATATAATTCCGATACGTCATCTAGATTTAACGTATAATCGTTAAATAATGGGTTCAAAGAGTGACATCGGATATTGCCCTGTTCGTCTTGGTCTATAATCTGTTTTATAGAGATTCCTTCCGTCTTATGTACTACGACAAAGTACCAATCATTATAATGTAGCTTAGGGAGCCATAGATGTCGCTGCACTTCCCTACATAGGAGTTTATCTCCATCACGTATTGCGCTACTACTACCGTCGTCCATGCTGTCCCCATCTGCTTCAAATACCATGTATCTCCCATGATAGGCCCTGTCAATTATAACGGGTATGGTAGGTAAGCTGTCTATGTATTGTTGATCGCCGAAGCTGGATAAGTACCCGCATCGAGCACGTACCGGCACTAATGGGATATTTACGTACTCTATATTTTCTATAACGTGAGCATTGGGCGTATAAGGTGTTTTGGTGACATGCGTGTCACCGCCATTTATTTGCGGAGGAAAGGCTTCCCCTATCTTTTTAGCCATCGTTTCATTATAGGGTACACGCCCGTTTATCATATCAGAAAGATATGTCTTTTTAACTCCTAACCTGTCAGCTATCTGAGCTTGATTGATAGAATATTCATATTTAATTCGATCTATAATTTTTTTAAACTCTTGATTTATAGGCATAAAACATAATTTAACTGTTTGTATATGAAAATAGTTCATATGAATTATGTTCTTATATGAACTTAATTCATATATTTGCATCAACAAATAAATAAACAGCCAAATATATAAATAAATATATAAATAAATATGGTAACAACGGAAAAACTTAATGTACGCGGGGCCTTAGACTCTTTAAAGGTCAAAGAAGAATTAACCCTCCCGAAGGGAGAGTATATCCCGAGTAGCGTTCGCTCTACCGCTGCTTCATTGGGGAGTGATACCGGCAAATCCTTTTCGGTGTCGGTGGGGGCTGAGTCGATTGTAGTAACTCGTAACAAGTAAAGTGATATGGGCGATCTATTCTTTTTAAAACGGGATTTAATGAAAGGCGCTGAACTTGGCGCACTGGCTATCCTAAAGCTACAGAACCCTTCTTTTGACGACGTAAACTATAGGGAGGCCTGCGAAATTGCTGGGCGGCGATGGTTGGATTTCCACATTAAAAAAGGAAATATAAAAGGCACCCGTAGAGGCATAGCGAAAAACTCACCAATCTATTTCAGTCGGTTGGAAATTGCTGCCTTAAAACGGGCCGAGGCCGAGTTAGAAGGGAGGGCAATATGAAACCTAAAAGACTCCTGCTGGGAGGATACCTTACTCTTTCGTTAATACTGTCCTGTACGGAGTTTGACGGAGGTTCTGCGGGTGCAACTCTAGCCTATTATAGCGTCGTTCTGGTTAATCTGGGAGCGGCGGTTTATCTGATAAGACATTTAAATAAGAGCGCAAAACGCGCAAGTAATAACCAATTAAAAATAAAAAGATTATGGAAGTAACAGTGAATGTAAACATTGAGTTAGGACAACAAACTATGGCTTTTTTAACTAGAGGCTTTATGGCTACTAGTGCGAAGTTGGTAAGTACGGAAAAAGTAGAAGAGGCTAAACCGGAGTCCATAGCGAAACCCGAGGTTCCTGCTAAGCCTGCTGCACCTGCTGCAACGACAAGGACGCAGCGTCCCGCCGCTTCAAAGCTGGCCGCAGCCGCTGAAAAGCCTGCGTTCTCAGACTTGGACGATGACGCTAAATTAGAAGCGATCAAAGCAGAAGTTACGAAGCATACAAAGAAAGGCAAAAGCGCGGACATTAAGTTTTTGCTTGCGAATTTCGATGCCGGCCGTGCTTCTGAACTGTCAACAGAGCAGTACGATGCGTTTTTTGATGCTATTACCCGTTACGGTGCCGGTGAAGCCGCTACCGACATTTTCCCAGCACTGGACTAATGGCAGGTGAACACGCAATATTATCCCCGTCGGCGGCGTACAGGTGGCTCGTCTGTACGCCTTCCGCCCGGTTTGAAGAACAGATACCGGACGAGGAGAGCCCGTACGCAGAAGAGGGTACGTTAGCGCATGAATTAGCGGCGTTGCTGCTTAGTGCGCGTGCTGGTCTTTTCAAAGGTCCGCAAAAGACTTTTAACGGGATGTTGTCTAGTCTGGAAGATCGGGTAAATGCCTATTACCAGGGGCAGGATAAGCCGACCGAGTTTAAAGAGATGTACCAGCACTGCGAGGATTATGTAAGTTATGTAATGGATAATGGAGGTAAAATCCTTATCGAGCATAAGTACGACGTGACTAAGTATATTCCTCTGGGTTATGGTACTGCGGACGCTACCGGTATAAAACCCGAAGTTATTCACGTAACAGACTTTAAGTATGGAGCCGGACAGAGGGTTACGGCTACCGGTAATAAACAGCTAATGATATACGCCTTGGGGGCACTGCTGGAAAGTAAGTCGAATGCGGAGACGGTAGTAATGCATATCTACCAGCCTCGTGCCGGTGGCGCCTCTAATTGGGAGCTATCTCGGAAGGACCTATTACTATGGGCCGAAAACGAGTTAGGGCCAAAGGCTAAAGTAGCTATAGCGGGTATGGGCGATTTTGTCCCCGGTAATCACTGCCTGTTCTGCAAGGCCCGAACTTCGTGCAAAGCATATTACGACCGTTTCGCGGATGTGAAGGCGATAAAGGATAAAAGAGTAATGACCCCTGCGGATACCGCTACTGTATTGACGTATGGCCCGTTAGTCGCTTCGTGGGTAAAGAAGATAGAAGCCGAAACACTCGCTAATTTAAAAAACGGTAAGAAGGTACCGGGCTTTAAGCTGGTGGCCGGGCGTAGTAAGCGCTCCTTTAAAAACGAAGACGATGTAGTAGACATCCTGCTAGGTGAGAACTACGACAGCGATGCAATTTTTGATTCATCTCTAAAGGCTTTAACGGCTATCGAAAAGATGGTAGGCCCTAAGAAGTTTAAAGAGTTGTTTGCTGATCAAGTAGTAACGCTACCCGGTAACCCGCAGTTAGCACCGGAAGACGATGCACGTCCCGCGGTGGGGGCTTCTGCGGCTGACGAGTACGATGATGAAAATGATTTAACGTAAATAACAATGAGTCAGAACGAAAGAAAACAAAACCGGATTAACCAGATTATCGACAATGCCGCCGAAGCACTGAAAGAGGAAGGAGTTAAGTTTTTTATAGGCGTTGTTGATCGCCAGCCTGACGACCCAAGTGGCGGAAGGGCGTACGCTTCTTCTGATGTCACAGGCGATGATATGTGCCTTATTCTTGATATGGTGTTACGCACCAAACAGGATTTAGTTAACCTGGGTATATGGGTAGGCAGGTTAATTATGGCGCGGGGAATGCCGGCAAAGAAAAAGGAGAAAACGTAATGAAGTTAACTGATTTAGAGCCGTTACAGGTCTTTACGCTGGATGGCAAAAGTTACGAATGTATTGAACTCTATCCGGGCGGCCGTATAGCCGCCTGCTACGAACTGGATGCAAAAGGCAATTACGTACCGACAGGCAATGCGGATAATCCCTATAAAGTCCGCTTGGTATCGGACATAAGGTTTAATGAACAAAATGATATTTGATATGAAAACAGCGACTTACAATTATCGACTAACGGATTTTCAAGGCGGATATACGGCGCATAGCCTTCGTGTCGAGATTATAGGAGAAAGCGAAAAGAGCTACCGGGTACGATACTTAGAACCTGGCTCGTATGGTGCCTATGTCAATACGGTTAAGTGGGTGCGTAAACGCAACATATCGAACATATCAGATACGGGTAGTGCGGCGGGTAATGTACGGAGGACGCCACATCCCGAAGAAATAAGACTTCCGTACAAAGACTAAGATTATGGCAACAACAGAAAGCAAAAAGAATCCTTTAAAAGTCGTTTTGGGCAAGCACCGTGTAAGTTATGTGCACATTAAAGAACCGTCCAGCTTTGAGGAAGATGGAGAAAAGAAGTACGACACTACTTTCTTAATCCACAAAGATCACCCGGATGTAGAAAAGATTAAAGCAGCTATTAAATCGGCGTATCAGTCGAATAAAGAAAGCCTATTTAAGGGGCTGCCTCTAACTAGTCCAAAACTGTGGAACCCTTTGAGAGATGGGGACGAATGGTTAGAAGACCATCCGGAGGCGGCCGAGTACGAAGGATGCTACTTCCTTAAAGCTGCATCAAAGAGCCAGCCGAAAGTATTTGATTCCGATAAGCAGGATATTATAGACCTGGACGATATGTATAGCGGCTGTTATTGTCGCGGTGTGATCGTCTGCTATCCGTTCAATAACAAATCCAAGGGCTTCGGCTTCTACCTTAATAGCCTTATGAAGATGGAGGATGGCGAGCGGTTAGGCGGCTTTGAGGCAAGTGCAGACGACTATGACGATGAAGATTTAACATAATCACTAATCAAATGGAGAGGGCGGCTTTGAAACGGCCGCCCTTTGAATTTAACCCCCTAACTATAAAAGTATGGTGAGAAACGTATCATTAAAAAAGGAAATAGAGGATATACTGGAAAACGCCCGTCCTTCGAAAAATTTATGTGTGTCGGAGCGAATCAACGAACAAGGGTTCAAGTGTACATATAGTTTTCCCGGTAATATGCGAGAAGAATTAATGCGACGGGCCAGCTGGCCTAAACGGCAACAACCCCAATACAGAGGCGGGGAATACACACAAAAAGGGCTTGCCCTTCTGGAAAAGAACAGAGAAGCTATACAGGTCCTGTTCGATATCCGTTACTTGATGGAAAAGCACGGTTACGACGTACAGAATGCCTGCAAGGTATTATTCAAGGATAAAAAGGCGCTGCCTGATGGTTTTTGCCGTAAATCGGTACCGTATTATATGAGCTCTGTGCGGAATACAGAATACTGTTTCGGGGCTGCCGGAAAACAACAGCCTTCATTGGAGCGCCTTATCGACTTGTTGCCAATGTTACCAAAAGCATGGTTAGAAGGGATTGAAATAATTACGTAAAACAATAAAGGAAAGAACTAAATGGAGTTAGATAAGATATACATGGAAGATTGTTTGACGGGAATGGATAGAATACCTGACGGCAGCATTGATGCGGTAATCTGCGATCTTCCTTACGGTACGACTCAATGCGAATGGGATAAAATCATTCCTTTCCCTGAGATGTGGTCTCAAATAAATCGTGTGATAAAACCTAATGCCGCTATTGTTTTGTTTGGGGCAGAGCCATTTTCAAGCGCATTGCTGGATTGGAATGTGATAATAATTAATTCTAATTAATAAAGAAAGGAACCAACATGAAAGTAGGGGAATATTCATATTCAGTGTGTGGGCGAAATTATAGGATTTGCGTTTGTGTTTATTCAGATGGGACTACGGCGAGATTGAGTCCTGTACGAAATGAACCGCTTTACAGTGATCGGGAAACTGCCAGGAAACGAGTATACCAGCTTAACGGATGGAAGTATGAAAAAAGAACATCAACAGTTAATTGCAAAAGTACGCCGTCTCAAACATAGCGGGGTTACTTTTGAGGTAAGGCCGGGCGGTATCCTAACCGCTCGTCTTCCTACAGGGTTATGGTGCATTATCCTGGATAACTACCCGGATGAAGTTTGTAACGAACTAATTGATATTACACTATGAGGCATTTACATATAGATATAGAAACGTATTGCGATCTGGATGTATCCGATGTTGGGGTATACCGTTATGCGGAGGACCCCAGTTTTCGTATTATTCTTTTCGCGTATAGTTTTGACGAAGGGCCTGTTTATGCGCTGGATACTTCCGGTGATACTTTCCCCGGTGAGAGTATCCCCGCAGATGTATGGAAGGCGCTAACAGCCCCGGATGTGCAGAAGATTGCGCATAACGCAAACTTTGAGTTTGTCTGTATTGGTACCCACTACGGATTAAGTCTGGACTTAACGCAGTGGTTTTGTACTACGATAGGAGCCGCTTATCTGGGGCTACCGCTTAGCCTGGATAAGATAGGGCAGATATTAGGGCTTTCCGAGCAAAAGGATACGCGCGGTAAAGCCCTAATATCTTATTTCTGTAAACCCTGTAAACCAACTAAGAGTAACGGAGGCAGAACCCGTAATTTACCGGAGCACGCGCATGAGAAATGGGCGGCATTCACTGAGTATAACCGGCAGGATGTTAAAACGGAAATGGAGATATATCGGTATCTTATGCGTTTTCCTGGACTGTCACAAACGGAGTGGGGTAACTGGGTACTGGACCAGGTTATTAACGCCACCGGTATAACTATAGATTTGGAACTAATAAAAGCCGCGTTAGAGGCGAATGACGAATTTACAAAAGGGGTTCACGATGAGCTCGTTAACATTACCGGTATAGATAATCCGAATAGCCTGCCACAGCTAAAACGTTGGCTTTGTCAGGAGTTGGGATACGAAGTGCACAGCCTTGGAAAGGACTACTTAAAGGATGCGCTGGACGGTGATTTGTTACCCGATCATGTGCAACGTGTTTTCCGGCTTCGCCAACTTGCGTCTAATACCTCTATCAGTAAGTACGATACAATGTTAGCATACATGTGCAAGGATGGGCGTATACGCGGGCTGCTACAGTTTTATGGTGCTAACCGTACCGGACGATTTGCGGGTAGAGGAGTCCAGATACAAAACCTGAAACGCACATTAAAGAAAGGGCTTGAAACCGCCCGCGAGGCTGTGCGTAAAGGAATCGCCGATTTATTGTATGATAACTTGCCCGATGTAATAAGCCGTATTACCCGCACTGCGCTCGTTGCCGCTCCCGGCTGCTCTTTAGTTGTATCGGACTTCTCGGCTATCGAGGCGCGGGTACTGGCTTGGGAGGCGGGGGAAGAATGGGTGTTAGATGTATTCCATACCCACGGTAAAATTTACGAGGCTACGGCCGCTAATATGTTTCATGTTCCTTTGGAAATGATTAGCCATGGCAGCGACTTGCGAGCCAAAGGTAAAGTAGCTACACTGGCTTTGGGATACCAGGGTTCGGTAGGTGCTCTTATTGCTATGGGGGCGTTACGTGAAGGTTTGACAGAAGGGGAGTTACCGGCAATTGTAAAGGCGTGGCGTTCGGCTAATCCGAATATAGTTAAATATTGGCGCGAAGTCGAGGCCGCAGCTAAACATGTCATAGAGAAGAAGACGAGATATGTACTACGCAAAAAGTATTGCTCCCTTATCTTTTCTTATGACCGTGGCTATCTTTTCATCGAACTACCCAGTAGCAGGCGGCTGGCGTATTACGGTGCCTCCGTGGAAAAAGGTCGTCTTAGCTATTGGGGAATGGACCAGGTAAAAAAGATATGGGTTAAAACCGATACGTACGGCGGCTCTTTGGTAGAGAACATTACGCAGGCTATCGCCCGTGATTGCCTATGTGATACGATGCAGCGTATATACTACGATGCAGGGCTGCCGATACTTATGCACATTCACGATGAAATAGTATGTGAAGTACCGGAAAGCGAAGCCGTCGAAAAGTTGGATGTGATGAATGATATAATGTCCGTGGGGCCCGTATGGGCAAAGGGCTTACCGCTAAAGGGTGACGGATATATAAGTAAATATTATAAAAAGGATTAGACTTATGAAAGAGACTAAAAGATATTGGATAGAGGCTTACGGCATGTTAGCTGCTTTCATGATGTTAAAACTTACGGGAGTATGAAGGTATTAAGTTTATTTGACGGTATTAGTTGTGGCCGAGTGGCTTTGGAACGTGCGGGGATACCTGTGTCTCGCTACGTCGCATTTGAGATAGACCAAAACGCTATTAACTGTAGTAACTGGAATTTTCCAGACATAGAACATTGCGGGTCTGTAGTAGGCAGGGATTTTACCGAATTTATAGGCTTCGATATCGTTATGGGTGGTTTCCCTTGTCAGGACTTAAGCATAGCCGGAAAACGGAAAGGGCTAAAAGGTAAGCGTAGTTCTTTATTCTGGTATTTGGTCGAAGCGATAGAAACGGTTAACCCACGGTATTTTTTAGTAGAAAATAACGTAGGTATGCCAAAAGAAGCCGAAGACATAATTACGGATACTTTAGGTGTGATGCCCATATCAATCAATAGTGCTTTAGTCTCGGCTCAGACTCGTAAGAGGTTATACTGGACTAATATACCCGGCGTTGAACAACCCGAAGACCGTAATATTTTTTTATCTGATATTATTAAAAACGGCTATGGTATACACGGTAATAAAAGTATGGCGTTAACCGCTAGTTATGGCGGTGCGGTTATCTGGAATAGTTTAGAAAGGAAACAACGCACAATGGCAGCCGAACCCATTGTACTGTATCAAAGGCCCAGAGGTTATAATAAGGGCGGTTTTACTGTCACCGAAAAAAGCCCGCCTATTACCGTATCCAGCTGGCAAAACAACGTATACATAGTGACTGATGGCGTAATATCAATCCAAAATAAGAGAGGCGTAATGCCTTATAAAATCTCTATCCCGGACGGCGAATACCTGATACGCAAGTTTACGCCGGAAGAATGCGAATTACTACAGGGGCTACCCGCAGGATATACCGAAATGATACCCAAGACATATAGGTATAGGACTTTGGGTAACGGGTGGAATGTTGATACGCTCGCCCATATTTTTAACTATATAAATATAGATATGCTGGTATGATAACTCTAAAAAATAACATCACCTTAGACATTGCCACTGCAAGTACTTGCCGTGCTACGAAGTGGCAGAACAAGCGTACAACCTGGCAGGACATCGTTAATACCTTGTCACAGACTGAGCGAACCAGTGAGACAATAAAGCAGTATTTCTCCTACAGCAAAGACAAGCAGGGGGAGATAAAGGACGTCGGCGGTTTTGTTGGCGGTTATCTCCGTGAGGGCAGGCGCAAGAAGGGCTACGTAGATTACCGGCAGATCGTCTGCCTGGATGTGGACTACGGTACGCTTGACCTTTGGATAGACTTCGGACTGATGGAGTACGCGGGCTGCATGTATACAACGCACAAGCATACACCGGAGGACCCACGTTTACGTATTGTCTTCCCGTTATCCCGTAAAGTCAGTCCGGACGAATACGAGGCGATCGCCCGTGTAGTAGCCAGTTGGTTAGGTATAGATGCGTTCGACGATACGACTTATCAGCCTACCCGCTTGATGTATTATCCATCCACGAGCAAAGACGGGGAGTTTATATTTCACTATACGGACGGGCCGATAATGGATGCGGACGAAGTGTTAGCCGAGTTGCCTGACTGGCAGGATCCAACCACGTGGCCCGTGTCTTTACGGGTGAAGGACGTAGTTAAGCGTGACGGTTCCGGCAAGGTGGAGGACCCGGAAGATAAAGGCGGCATTGTCGGCGCTTTCTGTAGGGCCTACACGATGGACGAGGCTATAGCCGAGTTCCTGACCGAAGTGTACGAGCCATGCGAGGAACTGGGGCACGACCGTTATAGCCTTGTAGGCGGCTCTACATCCGGTGGCTTAGTGGTTTATGATAATAAGCTGGCATATTCGCACCATGCTACCGACGTAGCGGGCGGTAAGTTGCTTAATGCGTTCGACCTGGTACGGCTTCATAAGTTCGCCGATCTGGACGAAAAAGCCAAACCGGATACGGAGATAACGAAGCTACCGAGTTACAAGGCTATGGCGGAGTTTGCCAGTAAGTTAGGTCCGGTTAAAAAGGAAGTGGTACGCTGTCGCCGGGAACAAGCCGCCGACGACTACGACGAAATAGAAGACAGAGCCATAAAAAAAGCAACGGCGGACGATTGGATAGAGAGCTTAACCATGATAGGAAAAACGGATACGGTAGAGAGTACGATAGACAATGCGGTTATTATTCTGAATAATGACGAGAATTTAAAGGACCGTTTACAACTTAACCTTCTATCAATGTGGGACGAAGTAGTAAAGCCTTTTATGTGGGATAAGGGTATCGTACGCTATCCTCGCCCTTCGGATGATAACGATATAAATCAGATACGAAGGTACTTGGAAAAGTGTTACGGGATTAAAGGCGATAAGTTGGTAGTTACCGCAATGGCGATCGTATCGTATGACAATGGGCGTCATCCGTTACGGGAACATTTAGATAGTTTACCCGAGTGGGACAAAGTAGAAAGGCTGGATGAATTGCTAATAAGGCTATTTGGTGCAAGTGACACTCCCTATACTCGTGCAGTGACCCGGAAAACTTTCTGTGCAGCTGTGAAGCGGGTCTATCAGCCCGGTACTAAGTTCGATCACATGTTAACCCTAATCGGTAAAGGCGGTAACGGTAAAAGTACCTTTCTTTCTAAAATGGGCGGGGAGTGGTTTACCGACAATGTAAAACTAACTACAGACGATAAACAGAACTTAGCGATAATGCGGGGGCGCTGGATATTGGAAATAGCGGAAATGCGCGGGTTCGGTAAGGTGGAGGCAGAGTTCTCTAAACAGTTCCTAAGTCGCACCGAAGATATTTATAAACGTCCCTACGATAGAAAAGAGATTGTGTTCCCGCGGCAATGCGTGTTCATCGGTACGCACAACAAAAGCGATTTCCTGCACGATGAAACGGGAAACCGTAGATATTGGCCCGTTCAGACAACTACCGGGAAAGAGGGAGCTGCTAAAGTGTGGGGGTACCTTACTCCCGATACGATTGCCCAAATATGGGCAGAGGCTAAGGAGCGGGTAGCGCAGGGGGAGCCGCTTTATTTAGATGCGGAGATAGAGAAGTATGCGGAGGAAGTGCAAAGCCGGCATTTTGAGTCTGACGCTTGGGAAGAGGATATATTAACCTTCATTTCGGATAAGGCAGAAGTAACAACAAAAGAGGTGTGGGAACTGGCCGTACAAGGTGATAGGCCTATATCGAGGATGGACCAAAACCGTATAGCGAAGATAATGCGGGTAGCTGGATGGGAATATAAGCAGGTTAGTAGAAAAGGGATTAAGGTTAAACTGTGGGTAAGAGTACCCTAAGTACCCTTAGCAGTACCCTGAAATATAGAGGGATAGGGTACTGCTAAATGTCTGTGAAGTAGTCATTTTAGTATGGGAGTACCTTAGTACCCTAATAAATATAGCATAAATGTAAAAACAGTATATATATTATCAATATAAACGATTTAATTAATTTTTTATAGGAAATAAGGTTTATAAGAAAATCAAGGGTACTTGGGGTACTTAGGGTACCGCCCCCGATAAAAAACTAAGATTATGGCAGAAGAACGTAAAATAGAAAAGTTTTTAGTAAAGGAGGTAGAAGCGTTGGGCGGGCTTTGCGTGAAGTTCCCGCCGATATTCTTCCGCGGCTTTCCCGATCGCATAGTATTGCTGCCTGGCGGCGCTATCGCTTTTGCGGAGTTGAAGGCACCGGGCGAAAAGCCCACGCTAATACAGCGCAGGGTACACGAGCGTTTGCGTGCGCTGGGCTTTAGGGTTGAGGTGTTAGATAGCAAAGAGTCTGTAACCGGCTTTATTCTATCCCTATGATACGCACGCTGTACAACAAGAAAAGCGGCCGGTCCTACCAGACAGACCCGCACCAGCAGACAGCCTACGAGCACCTGTACACCAACCCCCGGGCTGCCCTGTTCCTGGGCATGTCATTGAGCAAAACGGTTATTGCCCTCAGCTACCTGTACGATATGCACTACCGCGAAGCGGCAATAACTAAGACGCTTGTAGTCGCTCCCGATAAGGTGGCGCGCATCACATGGCCCGACGAGCTAGAGACGTGGGCACATTTGGAAGGTACGCGCTACAGTGTAATAGCCGGCACTGCCGCACAGCGTGTGAAGGCGCTTAACGCCGATGCTGAAATATACATTATAGGCGTGGATAATTTAGCTTGGCTTATAGACAGGTACATAACAAAGAAGAATGGCAAATATACGGGTAAGTTGCCGTACGACTGTATCGTATTGGACGAGTTAAGCCTGTTTAAGTCGCGGGATAGCCAGCGTTTCAAGAAACTGCGCAGGGCGGTTAAGACGATAGACTACCGTATAGGGATGACCGGCACGCCATCGCCTAACGGCTACGTAGACCTGTGGGCGCAGATGGTTCTGATTGACGATGGCGAGCGGCTGGGTGATACGTTTGGCAAGTTCGTAGATAAGTATTTCACGACAAGGGGTAACGGGATGATCGTATACGAGTATATCCCCCGTCCGGGAGCTCCTAAAGTGATAGCGCATAAACTACAGGACATAGCGTTGACCATGCAGACACGCGACTTTATCGAGTTGCCCGCCTTGCATACGGAGGATATAGAACTGATGCTTACGCCGTTTGACCGTGAAGTATACGATACGCTGGAAGAGCAGTATGTTTTGGACTTCATTGGCGATGAAGCCAGTGTAACGGTCAAGACAGCGGCCGATCTGACAAACAAACTATTGCAGATAAGCAGCGGAGCGATTTACGAAGATGGGGAAGGTGCGGGGCGTCCCTGGCATGAAGTCAATACCGTGAAAGTGGATGCGCTACGTACGCTGTTGGATAAGTACCCGGATGAAAATTTTATTGTAGTGTATCAATTCCGTCACGAGATAGACCGCATACGGGCAGCTTTCCCGGAAGCGCGGGAGTTGCGCAAGGGCAAAGCTACCGTGGAAGACTTTAGGGATTGGAATGCCGGGAAAATACGTCTTTTGCTTATCCATCCCGCCGGGGCGGGGCACGGCCTGAACCTACAATTCGGGGGCCGCCGTATGGTATGGTTTTCGACTACGTGGAATTTAGAGCATTACCAGCAGACGGTAGCGCGCCTATTGAGGCGCGGGGCACTGAGGGAAATATACGTATACCGGCTTATCGTGAAAGGGACACGGGATGGCAAGGTATGCAAGCGCTTGGCGTCTAAGGAGACTAACCAGACTTTTTTAATGAACGAAATAAAAGAACTTAGAAATAAATACAGACATGGGTAGACGAAAAGAAGAAGTTCAGCCGACGCCCCAGAACGAGGCTAAGGCGCGTGATTTTATGAACTGGTACGCAAATAATATGCACCGGATAAAACAGTATATACCCGGCAACGAGTATAGCGAAGATATGGCGTCTGATGCGTTGATACGTGGGTATAATGCGATAGCGAGGGGCGGCACGGTCGTTAACGACTATTTGCGGTACTTCCTCAAAACCTATCGTGCTACTTTCCTGGATTCTCGTAAATCGCCTAACATCCTACGGACTGATGAAGTAGATGTAGCGAGTATGACGGTAGTAGAAGCGGATACGGCGGGATACGAAGAAGCAGTAGAAAATCTGCGTAACGAGATAATAGGGTACGTACGTAACCGGTACGACGGCGCCGCCGCAACGGTATTTGAGATATATACCGAACTGTATCCCAATGCTTCGTATCCGTTCCTTTCCCGCATGTTAGGCATTCCCCGCAGTAGGGTGAAAATGTGGGTCGGCGGGGTAAAGAAAGGCATAGTAGAGCACTTCGGCAATTGTGACTACGTTTCTCTTTTAGCCTGAAAAAAAAGTTTTTCGTCTTTAGTGCATGGAGGCACTAAGTTTTTTAATCATAGTTACCGCGATGGCGGTGTTTAATGCCTTCCTGGCCTATGTGCTGGGATGGCTTTTTACGGAAGTTGTGAGGCATCCGCTACAGTTCAAGCCATTTAACTGTAGGGGCTGCCTCACGTTTTGGGTAAATCTTTTGTTAGGCGTGTTGCTGGCGTTTGTCGCGGCGCCGTTGCATCCTTGTAATGAATATCCCGATATGCGTACTACTGTACTCTACGGCATTATTGCCGTCAGTGTATTAACCGGGCTAATTAACTTCTTATATATCAAATTAAAATTTAGAATTTATGAGTAAAACGGATTATTCCAGAGTATCGCCGGGGCTTGTGGAACGGGTTAACGGCGTGATTGAAGAAAGTAAGCAACACCGGTATAGTGTATCGCGTGTCTACGCTGCGTATAACGAAGTATTCGGAAAGCAGGAAAGGCCACAAACATGTAGTAGCTGCCTGCGTAATCGTGTGCGCGAGTTGGTACGATGGCAGGAAGGCTATATCGAATATTTGGCAGCAAAGGAGGTACCGCCAGTACCACCGGTGTCGACGGAAGAGGTGTCGGCAGAGGTACATCCTGACCTGAATAACCCACAATTCGCAGAACCTGCACAGGGCGTTATACGTGTACCGATGGCCGAGGGTTTGCCAATCGACTTTATACCTACCGATGACGACGGACACAAAGGAACGGTTAAGTATGCAGACGGTACGGCCGTAAAACCGGGTTCCTATAAAACGTCGCGTGGGGCGTGGGTTACTGTGCAGGTAGGCGGTAAGGCGCGAATGTATGAGGATGGCGTCACAGAGAAAGTAACGCCCGAGTCTCCGGATAATACCGAAGGCGCGGGGGAGAGTGCAAATAAAGACGACGGGGAAAGCCTGTTGTGATAAGTTGGTAAAGTATGTCGGAACGTTTAACAGGTAATCAACTTTGGAGACTTCGTACGAAGCACGGGCGGGATAAGCTGTTCGGCGACGCTGCGTTATTACTTGAAGAAGCGTACAAGTATTTCGATTGGTGCGATCGTCACCCCTGGGAGAAAGTAGAGTTGGTAAAGTATAAAGGCGGGTACGAGGAGGCGGATGTACCGCTGGGTCGTCCTTATACTATGGATGGGCTAACCATTTACTTAGGCGTATCCGGCAGTTACTTCCGTACTGCAAAAAGGCAGTTACTTGAAAAGATGGAAGCGGGCAGAGCCACTACCGACGAAATAGAACTAATAGGGGCTATTGAGCGGATAGAGCACATTGTACGCTCTCAGCAGATTGAGGGGGCGGCACTGGGTATCTTTTCTCCTGGCCTGGTGGCTCGCCTTAATGGCATAGCCGACAAGCAGGATATTACGAGTAAGGGCGCGACTGTAATGAAAGTGACTGTACGTGATAGTAAGACAGATGAAGACCTGGAAGTATTAAAGAGCCTGTTATAATGGACACTACAAACGTATTTAGCAAGAACCTTGCAACATACATAAGTTCCGGGGTGCGTACGATTGTAAACAAAGGGGGGACGCGGTCCTCTAAAACATGGTCTATTCTACAGTTGCTTTATATTATAGCCCGAGAATCGAAAATCCCCCGCACTATATCGGTCGTATCCGAAACTATGCCCCACTTAAAAAGGGGGTGTATAAAGGACTTTAGGAAGATGTTAGAGCTTGATGGGCTTTGGGATGATAACGCTTGGAATGCTACTGACTTCAAATACCGGGTAGGGCAAAGTACAATAGAGTTTTTTAGTGCAGATACGCCCGGAAAAGTGACCGGTCCGGCCCGTGAGATACTCTATATCAACGAGTGTATAAATGTGCCTTTTGACATATATCGGCAGTTATCCTCACGTACGGGTGAAAAGATAATACTTGACTATAACCCCTTATATGAATTTTGGGTAGATAGTAAAGTATTGCCGCGTGAAGATACTGTACTTATCCATAGTACATATAAAGACAATGACATGTTGCCGGCCGCCCAAATTGCCGAAATAGAGTATCAGGGCAGTATAGATGATAATTATTATCGGGTAATGATATTAGGTGAAACCGGCAGTTACGAAGGTATGATAATAAAGAACTGGGATATAGTACCCGGGCTTCCACCACGTGACACATGGAAAAAACATTGGATAGGTGTAGACTTCGGTTGGTCGGCTCCTACCGCTATAATGCTGGTCGTCCAGGGGGAAGGCGGCGAGGTGTGGATAGACGAGATAGCGTACAGTCTTAATATGGATAATCCCGATATAGCGGCTGCTGTGCGTGCTGCGGGCTTTACCGATACGGAAGTAATATGCGACAAGGCGGAACCTAAAAGTATCAGGGAGCTTAAAAATATGGGCATTAATGCTGTGCCCTCGGATAATAAAGATATTGATCTGGGGATTAAAGTGATGAACCGGTATAAAAAGCATTATACGCAAAGATCACTGAACAGCATAGACGAAAATCGGAAGTACCGGTACGGTCAGGACCCGGACGGTAATTATACAGGTAAACCGATCGACAAGTTTAACCACGCAAAAGATGCGGAAAGATATGTATTTCTAAATAGATTAAGTAATATTTCTTCGGGCTTTGATGTCACGGTAGGCACTGCCGCCCGAAGGTGAAAAATGAAATATCATGCAAGTATCAGAGAGTAATTTACGACTGGCGTACCCGTTGAGTACGGCTGACAATAGGGCGAAATACTTGCCTTTCTTGAATGGCGCAGCAATGCGGTATAATATTAATACGCCTCCACGTCTTCGGGCATTTCTGGCAATGGTGGGGCACGAGTCCGGGCAGTTACGGTTAGTAGAGGAGAATTTGAACTACGGCGCCGCTGGGTTAGTGGCCACATGGCCCAAACGTTTCGACACGGTGAAGGCGCGGGCCTATGCTCGCAATCCGGAGAAGATAGCAAATTACGTGTATGCCGGTCGGATGGGGAACGGTGACGAGGGTAGTGGCGATGGTTGGAAGTACCGGGGGCGCGGGCTTATCCAGTTAACCGGTAAGGATAATTATGCAGCTGCGACGAAAGGTATGTACGCCCTTCCTATGGGTGTAGACTTCGTAGATAATCCTGCTTTGCTGGCTACGCCGGAATACGCTGCATATTCTGCGGCTTGGTTTTGGGATTCAAACGGGCTTAACCGTTTGGCTGATGGTTTGGATAACCCGACGAAAGAGTACGAAACTTTTAAGGAACTAACGAAAAGGGTGAACGGCGGGTATAACGGTTTATCCGATCGCTGGACGATTTACCAAACCCTAAAAAAGATATTAAAATGAAAAATGTGTTTTTAGCCCTGTGGCTGGTTTTTGTTATGTGGTTTCTGGCTGGATGCTCCAAAAAAATATATGTTCCCGTAGAGACTAAAGTAACGGTAAAAGAGACAGTGCGGGACACGATTATAGACGTGCAGTTAGAGCGGGAGTATATAAAACAGGTCGTTCCTGATACCACCAGCATTGTAGAAACGAAGTACGCTATATCTACGGCTATATGGCACGGTGATAGCGGAACAATGGAGCACATGATAACTAATAAAACCGACACTATCCAGGTGTCCGGCAAAGTGAAGGAAAGCGAAAAGGTAACAGAGAAGCCCGCGCCTTATCCGGTATATATTGATAAGGCTGTAGACCGTCCTGTACGTATGCCGTTGCGTTGGTATGAAAAGATATTAGTATACATCGGTACCGTGGCTTTAGGCGGGGGAGTCTTTTGGATTATTGCTAAGGTTAATAAGTCTAAAAAATAACGTTTTTGTTATGGCTTTGTTTGGCGAAGAATAACGAAAACGTTATCTTTGTGTCTATAAAGTAAAAGCTCTTTGAAATTATGAAGTATTCAGAATTAGTTGCGGCCCTAAAGGCTGCCGGTTGCTACATTACCCGACACGGCGCTAATCACGACGTTTGGTACAGCCCTATTACTCAAAGGCCGGTTATCGTGCCGAGGCATGGGAGCCACGAGGTACCTAAAGGGACTGAACGTAGCATTAAGAAAAAGGCGGGGATTTAATCCCCCCGCCCTCTTTCTGAATATTAATAGTTCAGGCTTTTACTTTATTTTAGCAAAGGAGGAATTATGAAAGTTACAGTTATTATTGAACGGGCAAGCGATGGCTATTTTTCTTGCTATGTGGACGACGACGGAGACGCTTTAGATTTTGGTCTGGTTGGTCATGGTGACACTGTTGAGTCTGCCAGGGCTGATCTGTTGCAGGGCTATAAGGAAATAAAGGAGATGCGTACCGAGGAGGGTAAGGAGACGCCTGATCTAGAAATAGAATGGAAGTACGATTTAGAATCGTTTTTCGACTATTTCAATATAATAAACGTTACTAAGTTAGCGGAAAAGGCGGGTATTAACGCTTCGCAGTTGCGTCAGTACCGTAATGGCCTATCTAAAGCTAGCGAGAAACAATATGCAAAGTTACGTGAAGCCATCCGAGAAATCGGGCAAGAGCTATTAACCGCGAAACTTTGATACTTCATGTCGTGAGACACAGCTTTTACTTTAAAAAAGAAAGGGCGGCCTAATCAGGTCGCCTTTTTAATATATCACCAGGTTAGTAGTCTCCCGGAGGTTTTCGGTTAGCGCATCCTCTTACTTCGCATTTTTGGTATAGTAGTAACTGCTTTTCTAATTTTAATTTATTTATTTCTTCGATTAATGCCAGCTCTCGCCCTTGGGTTTCTCTTAGTTCCCGGTAAATTGAATCTACTTTTGCATCCCGGTCGGCCAGTCGTTCTACATAGCGGTCTATTTCCTTTGCGTAAAGGCTTTGTTCTGCGGCTTTCACTCCTACAGCTTCTTTACGAGAGTATGTTCCCCGGTTAAACCACCACTTTATAAATTCAAAACCGCCTAAAGCTGTGACGGTACTTCCTATAATCGTTCCTATCGCAATCCAGTCCATAGTTAACGCCTTTTAGGTATGAATATTCCGGCATCCATAGGATTTGTCTCAGAACCTTTTTTATCGGTACAGCTATTGCCTGGTCGCCACAAGGGGTATTTATCACGATTATTTTGTAGGAACTCGATAAGGTCGTTCGCCAGTTCGGCCGCATCGTCTTTAATCCATCGTCTAAGCTGGGAGATGTCTTTGATGTCTACGGCCTTACTGTTTTCGCTTTCCTTTATGGTTATTCCTTTGTTTACTATCGCTGCCCAGTGGAAGGGTATGCCTTGGTATACGGCGTAGAATGAAAGTGCCGGGGCTAACGCTATTATAAGCGCCTGGTTAGCTTTCGTAATTTCATCGCCCTTAGCTTCTTCTTGGCTGGCTTTCCGTATCTGTTCTTTGAGCTCTTCGGTTAACGGTGTGCCTAGTATGCGCTCTATGTACATTTTTTGGGCGATACCAATGTACGGTACAAATTTAGTTATAATGGTATTTTCTTTTATAGGGCTATTTTCTGTAAATAGCTCTTCGTTAATTAAAACTATCTCCATCGTTTTGCTATTTTTTTAAGATAACGTACTAACCGGTTATCCGGCTTGCTTAGGGTTTGGGGGAGCTCCTCGGAAGTCGTGGGCGTAGCTGGGTTATCGCTTTCTTGTATCTTCTTTATAACATCCAGTTCGTCGATAACGAGGGGTGCCGTTTTATTTATTTTAGTAAAGATATTCAGGCTATCAAGTATTTTCCTGCGTAGTTTCTCCACTACGGTAAAGTTATACAGTATATAGGCATCGATTATTTCGGCAGCATTGCCGGTTAGATTTCCTGAACCAGATACGCCTGCCAGGGTAGGGCTGCTTAGTCGGTGGGCGCTTACTATCTTTTGGAATACAATACCTTCAACATTATTGTATATGTCGGCGTTTGCGCTGGCATTAAAGGGAGTAATAACAGGCTTAACACTATCATTCTCGCCCCATAGTATTACGATAGCCGATGCTCCTTTTGAGCCAGCAAAAGCGCTTTCCATGTCTTTTTGAAACTCCGCCTTTTTCTCCGGCCCCGGGTTACTTGGCATGCTAATAACTACAGAGGGTGTAAAGCCGTTGTTTATGCTGTTATTGTAGAATGAACCTAACGCACCGTCTGCCTTAACGTAGTCCATTGCTTCGTAATACTCCGGTACACAGTAAAAATCTAATCCCGGTGCATAGTCCCAATGGTAATACATATAGGCTACGCCCTTTTTAGCTTTGCTTACGCTTCCCGGCCATACGGGTAACTCTATCGGCTTATTCTTACCGCTTGTCTTCGTCCAATCTTTCGATATTCGGAACGTTTCGGGTTTGCCCGTTTCGGAAATTTGCCCGATACGCACTTGCGTAAAGTCCTGATGAAACAGTGATACCGTAGACCCTCCCTTGTTAACGATCACCTGCCAGTAGAACCCCCCGAAGGTCTTATAATCTACCGCGACTTTCTCTATTAGGTCGTCCCAGGTTTCGCCCGTATTCGGCACACCTACGAATTTACCTTTGTTTGACTCGCTATCCCGTACGCCTTTACCGCAAATATAGGTAACAGTGCTTTTTATGATACTTCCGTTTACTGGGCTTTTGCTGTTAAACTTAACTATTTCTTGCGGGAATAAGTTTTTCACCCCATAGGCGACCCAGCCGGCGGACTTGTTTAGCGATACCTTCGGGTATGCCGGATTTTCATCTGCTGCGCCCAGGTTTACGACTACGTAATTACCCGGGTTCTTCTTTTCTTCTTCCATTGATTACCGTTTTTTCAGTAAAGACGAAAAAAAAGGTTTTTCGTCTTTAGGGTATGGTGAAGCTAGAATACGATAATACAAGAATATCCGTGCCCGAAAGTTGGGACGATATTACATTAGGCTTTTACGAATCGTTTTACGATGAAGAGCCTTCTACAGCCCGTGAGCGGGTTGAATGGGTAGCCCGTATATGTAATGTAGACTCAGAATTACTATTAGAGTGGCCGTCCGAAGTGTTTAACCGGATTGTAGGGTATCTGGATTTTCTTTTTAAGAATAATCCCGCAGAGCCTTCCCCTACTATTGAGGTGGAGGGGGTAAAGTTCATTGTACCTATTGAGGAAGAATTAACATTAGGTGCCTGGGTAGATATTGACGAGGTGCAGAAGCAGGGTAAGAACGTACTTTCTAATATATTGGCAATTGTTTGTCGCCCTGTAGGTGAGAAGTATGACTGCAAAAACAATGACGAGCGTAGGGAGATGTTTGCAGCATTGCCGGTAAGTAAGGTTCTGGGTGTGCTTGCTTTTTTTTTATACTGCAAAGACGTCTGCGATCTACGTATACAGACCTTTTCAAATCTGGCCCAAGCCTGCGACCGATTGCCCCGGAATACAGAGGGTTTTCGTTATCCTGGGGGTGGTATAAGGTTATCGCGGATTTGGCGGGAGATGACATACAGAACCTTGACCGTATTACTGCGTTACCGGTTACAAAAGTTTTTACGTACTTATTATACCGCAGAGACAAGGAATACGCCGAAGAAGCGCAAAGAAAGTTAGATCGTTCATTATCTAAAAACAAATAGAATGCAAATAGTTGATCTATTTTATAAACTGGCTCGTGAGCACGAGGTTATTAACGCCTTTGTTTATGGAGAAGGGCGAGAGAAGGGGGCAGCTAATGAGGCGCATCCACTTGTGTGGCTGGATGACCCGATACACGGGCAGTCCGATGGGGATAACGTGCTACGGTATACTGCTAACCTTGATATACTGGGTATTCCTACGACAAAAAGGGATGTGTTACCAATTCAAAGCGCCGCTTTTATTGTTGGACTGGAATTTAAAGAGAAGATAGCAGCGCTGCGCGCTGAAACAGGGATAAGCGTAGGCGGTCTCAGCTTCTTAACGTTGCGGGAATATTATGATAATTCTGCTGCGGGCGTGCGCTTTACCTACCAACTACTGCAAGCCAACCCAGTGGACCGGTGCGGTAATGTATTTAATCCGGATAAGCAGTTTAAAAGCGTTGAGGCGTTGCCGGACTTTACTGTAGAGTATCCAGACGGGTACGCGGTATTCGACAAAAACGGCTTACCTAATTTCACTATACCGCAATGAGTAAGGAGGGGGTACAGTTAGCCGTTAATAGGATAGCCAGCGATTTACTGGCGTTGGCTTCTGCTATTTTGGAAGACGATACTATTAGTGTAAACCCTAAAACGGGACGTAATACGCTAAGGAATAGCGCTCTTAATGGAGATTTAGAAGCGGCGATAGCTACGGCTAATGATGGCGACCCGGTAATAACGGCGCTGTTTAATCATTATGTAGTTTTCTTGGAGTGGACGCGCCCGCCAAAGTATAAAAAGAAACCGCCTATCAGTGTCTTAAAAGATTGGGCGCAGAAAAACGGCATACCTACCGACGCGAGTACTTTGTACGCCGTATCGTATGCTATCTGGCGGGATGGGCACGAAGGGCGTCCGATATTCGCCACGATGGACCGAGAATTAGATACGTTGTTTAACGATGATTGGGCGGATAAATTATATGCTGCAATAGTAGACGATTTGGATAACTTTTTTAACAATTAAAGAAATGGCTAAGACGACGGTAACAATTACCCCGGAAGACATATCATTAACGGGGGCGCCAAACTGGATACAGTTTAGCGTGACAGAATACGGTAGCGATGCTTATATAGAGATCGATGTACAGGACAGTGAAGGCAATCATTTAGCTACTTTACAAAAATCGTGTTCAAATGGGCCGATATGGTTTAATCTTAATTCGGTATTTAACTCGTATAATTCATACAATGTTCCTCCGGTTTCTCCGGGCTGGTTTGACACAGGTACGGGGCATTCTTATAGGATAGTTGCTAAATTAGTAGAAGATGACAATACGACGATTGTCTACGAATCTCCGGCATTATATGTCCTGCAAGGGTATGCGTTACCGTCGGAGAGTTTGGATATGTCTCGGTACCAGTATAGTGCTAACGGATTTACTCTATTAACGGATAGACCTACAACTTACTATGTTCCTGGTCAAAAGGAGTTCCTTTCTTTTGCTGTAGGCGTGCCTTATATTACGGTTAGTCCGGTGTCTTTATTATTGCCTGCTTCCGGGGGAAGCCAATCGGTAACAATCAATTCTAATACGTCATGGTTAGTAGGAGAAGCGGTCCGGGCAAAAAGTGGCCCGGTTCCTATTAATTTGAAAGTACTGTATAAGGCATTAACTACGAGCGGCATTGTTTTAGGAACAATCGAGGCCCAAACAAAGACAGAACTGAATACGATGTCAGCTAGTACCTGCCTATTAGACATAGACTCCGTATTAACTAAGTATCCTAAAACAGGAATAGTACGTGTTTCGGTGATCGATGGGACTAAAATGATTTCTAACGAGTTGGAGTATCGCATACATCCCGCCTCTTTGCATCAGTTGAGGCCTGTGTATTTTATAAATAAATTTGGGGGATGGGATACGTTTAATTTTGATGCTCCCATTAAAGAAGACATATCCAACGAAATGGATACCTATAATCGCAGCCTTACCCCTTCTTACAGTAAAGGGGAAGGTTTGAAAATGGTGGCGCGTACTTCGTTGAATAATACTTATACTATAGAGGGGGCCCCGGTATCTGACGACGTGGCGCGCTGGCTTAAAGAGTTGGCATTATCTCGCGTTGTTCTGGATGGGGAGGGCAACTATATTATAATAGAGGAATTTAAGTTAACGATAGACCCGGAAAACCGTGATATGCAGATACCGACTATCAAGTACCGATTAAGCGAAAGTTACGTAAATGGCTGAATTTGAATTATACATAGATGGGCGTATGTGCGATCTTACAGATAACTTTAGCGTACGTCTTAACAGGCAGTTGATTAACCCCGGAGAACTGAGCGCAAAAGATGCACAATACAGCTATAGCGTTACTTTGCCGATTACGTCGGCGAATAACGAAATATTCGGTTTTGCGAATATTGAGGAAACTCGGGGGAAATTCGTTCGCCTATATATTGCGGAATTAATAGCCGGAGGCGTACGTATATTCATGGGTAATTTTCGCCTATCCGAAATATCTGAGCGAGCATATAAAGGAAACTTAGTTATTCCTGCACCCAAGACGGTAAAGGATGTGTTTAACGGTATCACTTGGAAAGACTTAACCGGGCATTGGCTACCATTTGATAGCCTGGCAACTTCTGTAAGCCGTTATAACCGTGCGGCTGCTACAGAGCCACAAAAGGCTATCTTTCCCTACGTGCTGTATGGTGTTCTTCCCAAAAGGGCCATAAATGGCATATATTCGGACCGGAACGTATGGGACGATAGTACTATTTTCTCGATTGATAATATGCCGCCTTCGGTTAATGTATTGATGTTGCTACGCGAGGCTTTCTCTAAAAAAGGATTTCAGTTAAACGGCAACGTGTTTAGTGATTTACGGTTACGCGAATTGTATCTGAGCCACAAAGATGACGGTAAGCAGGGGTTGCCATGGAATTATAGAAGTAACGGAAGGATAAAAGTAGAGGGTACTTGGCAAAACGCCGTTCCTACTAACTGCGTGGCGAAAGATAGCCACTGCGAAAAGGCGGCGCGTATTAGTCGGCATGAGCCTAACCTAAACGTTTTTGAGGTAATGTCCGGTAGTAATTCGATCATTAGCCACAAGGAGGACCCCGGAGGGAATCTTATACCAACCCATTACGAAAACGGCAGACCGGGGAACGCGGGCGCGCGCATAGTAGTTCCAATCTCGGGGTATTATAAAATAGAATTTGCTGCCAGTCTGGCTATTTTGTACCGCGGAGCGGGTTCGTGTGTTATGAAAGATCAAGATACGGGGGTGACGTATGAAGAAGCGATAACAAGTACATTAAAAAAGAAACAGATAGAGATTCGACTAACCCGTACCCCAGATACTGATCTAAGCTCTGAAAAATTAGACGGTACTTTTTGTCGAGATAATCTACCCCAATCTCCGGAGGATGATGAGCGATATTACCCACGTGTGACAGATGGAAAGTCCGTCCATTTGATAGATGCCGCACAGGATAAAAATATAATAACGGGCTTTAGTTTTGGGGTAGGTGACCCTTTTGGAGAAAACGCGGATAGGTCTAATCCAATGGATAACCGTGATATACCATCACAAACGCAGATAGCGAGCCCTTTTCTTAGTTGGGACGTAGATGTCGCCGGAAGCGATAGGCCTTTAGTTATAGTTCCTTCCCCCGGGTATATGCGAGTCAATAGCGAAGGGATAGGGTTAGAAACGGATAAGTATAAAGTAGTTCTGGTTAATACCCCTGTGTCTTATGACATAGTGTCCGGGGATAGAACTGCGAGGGGTAAAGTATGCGCGATAGCGTGGCTTAACGGGGGAGAAGTATTATCTATTATTTCGGTGTCTTATCCTGCCATATATTCTATAAATTATTCATTGGAGCTAACCCCTTTCCGATCGGATAAAGACTGGATACCGGGATATTACAGGGAACAAGGGAAGTTACCTACTTTGGATTGGAACGATAGCCCTACTTTTGAATCGGACCGTATCGACCTGTTTAAATTTATGCCACAGGAAGACAAGGTAGACGATTGGATAACGGAATTTTGTAAGGCGTTTAATCTACGTCTTTCCCAAACAGGTAACGACACGTTTAGTCTGGATACCAAGCCTACCCGAAAATCTTATGATGGCTCTTATGTTGACCTGGATGGGGTTACATCTGTTAGAGATAGGGTTAATACACCTTTGGGGTTACCTTCACTATACAAGTTAGGTTTCACTGTAGATATGGAGGAAGAGGGGTATTTTTTAACTAATGACGACGGGGGAGGGGAGTATAGTACGGGGGCTACCGAAGAGAAGATAATAGAACAAAAAAGCAAATTTTCATATAACTGGTTTAAAGATATTATCTGGAAAGGCGATACCGGTAGTGTTACCCTTCCTCTGCCTATAATATCAAAACATGATGTTTGGGTAAACGAAATGCCCTATAGCGAGGCGCAAGGTAAGAGTTATACAGACCTGGCGCCACGATTTTGGTTATACGGCGGTTTACTCAATGACTTGGGAGCGTCTTTTACTTTCAATGGCGATAGCGTTGCAGTAGCTAAGGTAACTAATTCTAATGATCTAATAACACTGGACTATAAAGGCGGAAAGTTATCTATCCTCGATGGATTTTTCACGCTTCTAATTACCGGGAGCTCTCACTATACTAAGGCGGAAGGATACCTGTCTCCGGCGCAATATGAAGCCCTAAACGGCACTACATACGCCATGTTTAACGGCGATTTATACTATATCGCAGAGCTATCGGGGTATGACCCTTCTGGGAGAAATAAAACTGAAATAAAATTAATACGTAAAATATAGAGATATGTCTAGCAATGGAAAGAAAGAGTATACCCTTATTATAAACGGTATATCGCAAAGAATAAAAGAAGTTACCAAACTTAAAGACGCTTTAGAGGACTTCGATAAAGTAGCGAAGGAGGCCAATGCAACTACGGTTAAGACCACTAAAACGACTAAAGAAAAAGTGCAGGCTTTGACTGAGGAAGAAAAGGCTGCAAAGAAGATACGGGAAACCATTGAGAAAACTAAGCAGGTCAATAGTGACGCGACTAAAGAACAGATAAAAGCTACCCAAGCGCTAAAAGATGCGACGCGGGCGGCGACGTTGCGGGCTAAAGCTGAAACCGTTGAGGCAAACTCAATAGAAGCTCTACGTATAGAATTATCTCAGTTGGTTGATAAATGGAAAAGCCTGGATATGGACGGTGAAGAGTTCCAGAAAGTTGGTGCACAGGTATTGGAAACACGGGAGAAACTTAAAAGGGCCGAAGAAGCCGCCGGAGATTTTCGCCGATCTGTGGGTAACTATGAAAAGGCTACCGCCGGACTGGAAAAGTTAAGTGAGGGTATAGACGGTGCCTCTAAATCCAGTATGGGGCTTGCACAGTCCTTGTTAGGGGCTAATATGCTTTTAGGTATGTTTGGTCAACAAAACGAAGAAAACGCAGAGCAAGCGGCAGCCTTGCAAAAAGTCATAGCCCTTTTATCGATTGTACAGCAAGTTAACACTAACATTGTTAGGGAGGGGATAGTACAAAATAAGTTAGGGGCGATTATGGATTCTGTAAGAACCACTCAAATAAAGGCTAAGACTGCCGCCGAAGCGTTAAGTACAAAAGGAACAATAGCAGCTACTGCGGCTCAAAAGGTTTTTAATGTGGTAGCGTCTGCCAACCCCTATGTATTGCTGGCTACTGCCTTAGTTACAGTCGTCGGGGCATTGTATTTGTTTGCTACACGTGCGGGGGAGGCTCGTAAGGAACAGGCTAAGTTGAATGCCGAACTTTCTTATACCAATCGCCTGTTAAGACAGCTTGATAGGGACAGTGAATTAGCGGCCGCTGTAGCAGAGGCAGAAGGAAAAAAAGAGGAAGAAGTGTTGAGAATCAGACGGAAGGCTGCAAAAGAAAGGACCGAACTCGCTGAAAAGGCATATAATGAAATTCTACGGAATCGAAAGGCTACTAAAGAGCAAATAGATGAAGCGAAGCTATTGAGGGAGGAAGCGTATAAGCATGAAAGGGACCTAAACGATCAAGCGACTATTTTGGAAGTCAGGCAGAGAAAAGAAAGGGCAGACAAACAGGAAGAGGCATTAAAAAAGGGTATAGCCGCTCAGAAAGAAGCGGCATCGATTGAAAAAGACGCTATTCGTAATGCGGAAGACGCCAAGATACGGATTATATCAGATGCTGACGAGCGTATGAGAAAAGAGGTAGAGAATACTTACGATCGGCAGATAGAGGACCTCAAATATCGCCTTTCTACAGAAACCAATCTAACAGCTAAATCCCGTGCTGCGATAAATGACCAGATACAAAGTTTGGAAATAGAAAAAGGCTGGGAGCTTGAAAAGATAAAAAAGAATCAGGCAGAGCGCCTGCTGGATTTGGAAAGGCAGGTTAACGCCAGTATTGTTGCTGTCATGGAAGAAGGTTTAGACAAGCGATTAGCCGGGATAAACCTAAATTATGACCAACAGGTAGAAGCACTTGAAAAGGAGTTGGGGGAAGAGAAAAAACGAATCGCCGAAGCGCAGGAGAAGGGGCTAAAAGAAGAAGAGAGACAAGCAGTCGAAGCGCAGGCGAAGATAACGCAGCTTATCCGGAATGCTCAGGAGGCCCGAGCGAATGAGATACAGGCGGCTGTAGCAGAAGACGCACAAAAACGGGCAGACCTGGAATTATCGGCGGTTGATGATATGTTGTCTAAGATAGAGCAGAAAATAAGTAAGGCCACTGTTAGGGAAAAAGATGGGCTAAAACTTATCGACGTTGAAGCCACCCGGAAGAACCTCTCCGAAGTAAATTCTGCTTTAGACGAGTATATAGGTAATTTAAAAGCGTACAAAGCCTCAGAGACTGCCGCACATGAATTGGCATTAGCCTCACTAAAGAAGAGAACGCCAGAGTATGAGGCCGAAGTCCAGAGGTATTCCCGAGCTATGGAGGAGGCTACCCGTAAGATATCGGATGCACAGGATATGCAGAAAAAGAATACGGAAAACTGGAAAAATACTACAATCGATGCACTTAAAGACCTATTCGGCAAAATATCGGAGATAGCAGGAGCGGCAGTACAGGCTGTAACGTCAGTTACTGATACGCTAAACATGTCACTAAGTTACGAGATTGAGACACTTAATAAACAGTTAGATGCGCTTAATGAAAGGTATGAAGAGGCTAAACAGCAACGGGAAGATGACGCAAAGAACGTAGAGGATATAGAAGCCCGTCTAAGGGAGGCAACCGGAGGGACTGCGGAGGCTTTAAAAGCTCAGTTACAGGATGCGCTAAAGGCACGGCAAGAATCAGCCAGGGAGGAACAGAAGTTAGCTCGGGAAAAGGAGACGTTAGAAGCGCAAATAGCTCGTAAAGAGAAGGCGCAGAAGCGCGCGGAGCTAGTGAGTAACATAGCGCAAGGCATTGCGAATACAGCGCAGGGAGTGACGCAGGCACTTGCTACTGTTATATGGCCATTGAATATTGCGGTGGCTGGCATTGTTGGCGCTATGGGGGCGGCACAAGTCGGTATTATGACTCGACAGCTTACCAAGCTAGAGAAAGGTGGGGAGATTAAAGGGCCTAGTCATGCAAACGGAGGTGTACCCATCCCTGGTACTAATTACGAAGCCGAAGGCGGCGAGTTTGTAGTAAATAAACGCAGTTACAATGCTAACCCTGAGTTAATACGATTCATTAACGACAACCCTCGATCTTTAACCGTGGCTGATTTAACCGGTTTTCTTCCTGGGGATACGACAGCGCCCGTTATCTTGGCTTCTTCTGAGTCTGGCGAAGACCGAATAATAGAGACTATAAAGGGGATTAATTTTTCTCCCAGAGTTGCCGTGACCGATATTATCGACGCTACCAATGAAGTTACTACCGTTCAGGATATAGCAGGCTTTTAGCTCAATTTTTTGGTATTTCGTCTTTAGGGTATGAAAAAGAAAATACCATTGTACGAGTGTAAGGTAGGGGAGAAAGATGATACCGGTATATTCGCTGTATCCTTTGTCGAATGCCCAGCCATAGAACGGAACTTTGTTGCTCTTAATAAGCAACGCCCCGTTAAACTTGCGCTAAACAAAACTAAGCAGGTATTAACGGGACCGGTGCTTATTCCGGATATGCCTATATACAGACGAGACGACGAATTAGGTGAATACTATATTCGGTATACCGCACCTGACATCGAAAAAATAGCACAAAAGATGATGCGGGACGGCTTGGCGTTAAGTACTACTACTCACCAACATGCTAAACCGTTAAAAGGTAATTACCTTACAGAAATATGGATAATAACCGACCCGGATAAGGATAAAGCCGCTGCGTTGGGACTGGAAGAACTGCCGAAAGGTACGTTAATGGCCTCTTATAAGGTTGAAGATAAGACCTATTGGCATAATGAGGTTCTGACAGGGAGGGTTAACGGCTTTTCATTGGAAGGCATTTTTAATTTTAATAGTGTAAATATGAAAAAAGAGACAAAAACCGCCGCACAACTGGCTAAAGAGGCAGAAGCGGCAAAGAAGAAAGGCAGAAAGAGCGGCGTTTCCGCTTTCCTGCGTTCCATGGCTGCTTATTTAGAGGGTGAAACCGAAGAAGCTGCCGAGGCACTGGTAGATGAAGCTGCAAAAGATGAAGTAGACGCAGGCGAACCGTATTTAGTCTTTGAGTTGGAAGACGGTAACGAAGTCTGGGTGGACGAGGAAGGATTTGCTACGATGGATGGTGAACAAATGCCGGCCGGCGAACATGCCTTAGCGGATGGTAACGTAATTGTTATCGACGATAGTGGTATGTTAGTTGTTACCCAGCCAGAAGCTAGCGAGGACTCCCCAGAAGAAGCTGCCGCAGCATTGGCAAAAAAGATAAAACAGGCAAAGGTACGCGGCAAACAGTATCTTGCTAAAGCAGGTACGAAAGAAGCGAAAATAGCGGCTTTGGAGAAACAGATCGCCGAATTGAAAAAGGAGCCAAGCACTAAAAAAGCAGAGGCGCCTGCGGAAGGTGGCAAGGCCGGTAAACAACCTTCTGAAATGACGCATGTCGAAAAGATGGCGGCCGTTATTCGTAGCCGGAACGAGAGAAGAAAAACGAAGTAACATCTAAAAATAATTATTACGATGGCAAATATGTATAATATTAACGGGCTGAGCTATAACGCCCAGGAAAATCCCGAGTGGTTTACTCGTGCTATGTTCGGGGGACGCCTGGTTTCTGGTGGCTATATCCGTGTTCTTACGGGTATCAAAGGCGACGAGTTGTTAAATCAGATTGACCTGGAAAATAAGGTTTTGCAGATCGACGGTAAAGACTGCGGCTGGACACCTAATCAGGTAATTAAACTTTCAGAGAAGAAAGCGAAAGTTAAGACCTATAAAATTAATTTGGAGCAGTGTATCGACGAACTGGAAAACAAACGTACGTTGTACATGATGTCCCCGGGCGCACAAAATGAAAGTCTCCCGCCTGAACTTGAAGCCGCAACATTGGCGCTTATTGCTATCGGTCTTTCAAACGAGATCGAAGAAATGATAATGAACGGGAACGAAACTAACGATCCTAACCAGTTTAACGGAATGGTACCGACCCTGCTGGGTAGTAAAGACACTATTCAGATCGTAGGTAGTACTATTACTAAGGCTAACGTATTAGCAGCGGTAGAGGCCGTATACGATGCAATACCGGAGGAAGTATTGCAAGGTGAAGAATCCGGTACTCTGTATGTGTTTGGCTCTTATGCTACACGTAGAAAGATTCGTTCGGCGCTCGCTGACAAAAATAATCAGGTTATTGCTGCTTCCTGGACGGTGGACGATACAGACAAACGTAACCCTCGTCTATATTATTTAGGCGTTGAATTTGTCCCGGCGAAGGGTATTGATAATAATACTCTGGTGGGAATTGATAGCCGGAACGCATATCTTTTGACGGATTTACTTAGCGACATCGACCAGATTGAACTGGGCAACTTTCCGAAACCAAATGAAGATAAGCTGTTTATTAAAGGACGTCTGCGTTTGGGCTTCGTAATTCCATTTGAAGACGAGGCAGTAATCTGGTCAGACTCCGTTAAAACGGCGCAGAGCGGTACGCCTGCTGATGGTGGTTTACAGGTATTTCCTAATTCGATAGTATTCCGTGCTGCTGGCGAATCTAAGAAGTTTAATATTATGACGGCGGTAGGCGTTAGCCCGGAGGTCAGCGGCCAATCTGAGGGCTTTAAAGTGACTAAAGGGGAGGCCACTACAGTGAACGGCATGAGTGTTACGCCGGTTACTGTTGTTGCCACGGAGAATACCGGAAACAGAGATACACGGATTGGGCAGGTTATAGTATCCTTACCGGATAGTGACCGTACTACTACGGTTGTGTTTAGTCAGCGTACTTCTGATATAGAAGAAGTCACGGCCTAATCTTTTTCCCCGGGTGCTATGCAGGTGACGCCCGGGGGATTATTAATTCATTTGCTTAACTTATTAGATATAAATTATGAGTGGTTGTAAATTAGCCCAAAATTTGGGTTCAAAAACATGCCAATACGCCGTAGCAGGTGCCCGAGCTTTGTATCTTGCCAATTATCACGGTGCGACAGTGGGAGCGGACGCCGTAGAAAATGCTATTGCCTACCAGACCGACAAAGATGGGTACATAGATAAAATAACTTTGCCGACAGGAGAGAAATTTTACAGGGTAGATAGTTCAGAGAACACTATATCGTATAGTGACACGCTGTTAGTCGGTGGTAATGGTAGTAAGTACCGCCAACACACTGTTAACGCGGTATTGAATCAGTTGGATATAGATGTACTTAATCAAGGTGATGCGCTTAGTTTAGGACGATTCGTGGCAGTAGTAGTAGATAACGCGGGACGTGTTCGCCTATTAGGCCGAACGAGCGGTTTATCCGCTCCTGCTGGTGGCTTCGATTATAATAGTGGCGCGGCTGAGACAGATGCTACGGGGTGGACTGTTATCCTGCAAGGTACTTCTATGGAGATAGCTCCTTTGCTGAAAGATGAATCCGTAGTAACGGTAGCGCCGACGGAAACCGTTGTAGCGTAAATGTAGTAGGACGTGAGTAGTGTTAAGGACATAAAGCCCCCCACTGCGTATAGACCGGATGGCGTAGTAGAATTATACGTGTTGGAATACATGGGTTTCGGGGGCTTTAAGTTTGTGAATGATGGTTTATGCGATACGTGCCTAGTTACGGGGGTGCAGTATACGGGCGATCTGATCAGAATAGATACCCCGGATGGAGCTAAGTACAGTTCCTCTTTACAAAGCAGTATATATACCCATAAAGTCGAAGCTTTTATAGGCGATATTTCTGCGGATATGTCTTCCGTATTGCACACGCTAACTAAACGCCGCGTGTTACCTGTGTTTAAAACAACAACCGGGAGGTATTTATGCTTTGGATATGATGCGGGCGCTTCGGTGTCTTACGGAAATCAAACAAACGATGGACTAGGCTCAACAATCGTAATCACAGCCAAGTCTATACATCCCGTTTTTGAAGTTGAGGGGCAAGTTCTAAACGAACTTAGGATGCACAGTCTGGTAATGCCCGCGCAGAGATAAGAAAACAATCAGTAGATAATTAGTAATAAATTATAAGAATATGGCAAAAGCAAGTTGGTGTAATGTAAGCCCCATGTCAGGCAAAGGAAATGGCACTTTGACAATTAGCGCTGGCGCTCACGGAGGGCGTGTAGCGCGAAACACAGTAGTTACAGTAACAGCGGCAAACGGAACGAAACCATCTGCCACAGTAGCGGTAAGTCAGGCAGGGGCCGGTACATCTACCACAATGGAAGCATCTAAGCCTGCGGTAGCAGCCACAGGAGGGAGTGTTACTATTAATGGGACCTCTAACAGTTCAAAGTTAAGCTGGTCATGTACAGCCACAGCTATGGGTATCCCCACCCGGTTAAACGACATATCCGTTACGGTTAATGGTAATCGAATAACAAGTAACACAGCAATATCTGGCGACCCTGGAGCTTCTGATAGGTATAATTTTGTTGTAACTATTACGGTTCCAAGATCTGTGTATCCAGTTAATGCTAGCGTTATTTTCCGCATGACAGATGATGCAGGCGCTGCAAAAGAGTGTACTTTTACATGGAACGCCGGTGCCTCTTCCCTTTCATTAGATAAATCCTCTTTATCATTGGTTAACGGTGGAACTGGGCAAACCGTAAAGGTTACCTCCAATGATGATTGGAATGTCTCTTAAGAGATAAAGAGAAAGGATAGGAAGCGATTGAACCGCGACCTATCCTTGTTTCTTATGATACCGCCCATTCGTCATTGGAAGTAATCAGTAGAAGGCTAAAGGCATTTATAGGGTCACTGTAGGTTGATAAATGACAGTATTTGTTGGTTGTATCCTAAGGTAGAAAATCAGTATAAAAAGAAGGGTAAGACATCGCATGGTATCTATTATGCTTTTGCAAAGATAGATATATTGTTGATATGAAATCTTTTTTAATGAAATGTAAATGATTGATTTTTAGGGAGTAAGTGGGTGTTGAATTTTAGCCAGATGAGCTAACCCCCCGTTGTTTTCATGATAACGTTTGCGAACGTTTATCTGTTTTGATGCGGCAAATATAATGCATTATTCTGAAATAATTGCTATGTTTGCGGAAATAATCATCAAAAGATAAAAAATATGCTGATATACAATACCACTTTTCAGGTGGATGACGAGGTTCATGACAATTTTCTGATCTGGATCAAAGAAAGTTATATCCCTGAAGTAGAGAAACACGGAGCACTCCGTACACCACGTATCTGCCGTGTGTTGAGCCATCGTGACGAGGGCACTTCTTATTCACTCCAATGGGAGGTGGATAATTCCAGCCTTTTGCATCGCTGGCATCAGGAACAAGGTGCACGGCTTAACCAAGAGTTGGTAAAGATATTCAAGGATAAAGTAGTCGGATTTCCGACATTGATGGAGGTATTGGAGTGATTCAGCCGGTTAAAGAGAAGATTATTCTGGGCATCGATCCCGGTACAACGATCATGGGATACGGAGTGCTGCGTGTCCGGGGGACTAAGCCGGAGATGATTGCTATGGGGATTATCGACCTGCGTAAATTCGGCGATCATTACCTTAAACTGCGCCATATACATGAACGGGTACTGAGCATCATTGAAAGCTACTTGCCGGATGAACTGGCGATTGAAGCCCCTTTCTTCGGGAAAAACGTGCAGTCTATGCTGAAACTCGGACGTGCACAAGGAGTGGCAATGGCTGCCGCGCTGAGTCGAGATATTCCTATTACCGAATATGCTCCGCTTAAAATAAAAATGGCTATTACCGGTAACGGGCAGGCTTCAAAAGAGCAAGTGGCCGACATGCTGCAACGCATGCTGCATTTTGCCAAAGAAGACATGCCTGTCTTTATGGATGCTACCGACGGACTGGCAGCTGCCTATTGTCATTTCCTGCAGATGGGGCGTCCTGTGATGGAGAAAGGGTATAGCGGTTGGAAAGATTTTATAGCCAAGAACCCGGAAAGGGTGAAGTAGCCGCGGGCTACTTAATTAATCAGATAATAATTTAATAGAGAGAAAAACCATGAAAATGAACTATCTTGCCTTTATTGGAGTGACTGCGGCCACGGCTGTAGTCAGTTGTACTCCTGCCAAGAAAGAATATGCGTCTTACGAGCTGTATCCGGTGCGTTCGGGCAGTCTCACGGAGATGGAGTATTCACCGGAGGCTACTAAGTTTATCCTTTGGGCACCTACCGCCGATGAAGTTCGTCTGATGTTGTTTGATTCGGGTGAAGGAGGGCATGCTTACAAAACAATTCCTATGGAGCCGGGGGAAGAAGGCACTTGGACAGCAACGGTCAGTAAAGATCTGATGGGGAAATTCTATACATTCAATGTCAAGGTAAACGATAAATGGATGGGAGATACGCCGGGTATCAATGCCAAAGCGGTGGGGGTAAACGGAAAGCGTGCCGCCATTATCGACCTGAAATCCACCGATCCGCAGGGGTGGGAAAACGATCAGCGTCCGCCGTTGAAATCACCTGCGGATGCAGTCATCTACGAGATGCACCATCGTGATTTTTCTGTTGACTCCACGTCGGGCATTCGGAACAAAGGGAAGTTTCTGGCTCTGACCGAACATGGGACACTGAATCCTGCCAAGTTGCTTACCGGTATTGACCATCTGGTGGAACTGGGAGTCACCCATGTACATCTCCTGCCATCTTATGACTATGCCTCAGTGGATGAAACCAAACTGAATGAAAATAAATACAATTGGGGATATGATCCGCAAAATTACAATGTGCCCGATGGTTCGTATTCTACTGATCCTTATGATCCGGCTGTTCGCATCCGTGAATTCAAACAGATGGTGCAGGCGCTCCACAAAGCCGGTATTCGGGTAGTACTCGACGTGGTGTACAATCACACGTACAATACTGACGGAAGCAACTTTGAGCGTACGGTGCCGGGATATTTCTACCGTCAGAAACCCGATGGTTCGCTGGCAAATGGTTCGGCTTGCGGCAACGAAACGGCAAGCAACCGTCCCATGATGCGTAAGTATATGATCGAATCTGTGCTCCACTGGATTAAAGAATACCATATAGACGGCTTTCGCTTTGATCTGATGGGCATTCACGACATCGAGACAATGAATGAAATCCGCAAGGCAGTCAATGCCATTGATCCTTCTATCATTATTTATGGTGAAGGTTGGGCTGCGGAGGCACCACAGTATCCGGGAGATTCGCTGGCTATGAAGGCCAATACTTTCGAGATGCCCGGTATTGCTGCTTTCTCCGACGAACTGCGTGATGCGTTGCGTGGTCCTTTCAATGATAATCATAAAGGAGCTTTTCTCGCCGGAATTCCCGGTGGAGAAGAAAGCATTAAATTCGGAATTGTCGGAACTATCCAGCATCCTCAAGTCAACAACGACTCTGTGAATTACAGCAAAGCTCCTTGGGCTGCCCAGCCGACTCAAATGATCAGTTACGTATCCTGCCATGATGATATGTGCCTGGTGGATCGTCTGAAGTCAAGTATTCCCGATATTACTCCCGAACAGCTTGCACGGCTCGATAAACTGGCACAAACGGCGGTGTTTACCTCGCAAGGTATTCCGTTCATTTATGCCGGTGAAGAGGTGATGCGCGATAAGAAAGGGGTGCATAACAGTTTTGAAAGTCCCGATTCCATTAATGCCATCGATTGGAACCGCAAAACCCTCCATGAAGATGTATTCACTTACTATAAACGTCTGATCAGTCTTCGTAAGGCACATCCCGCTTTCCGTATGGGCGATGCGGAGATGGTGCGTAAATATCTGGAATTTCTTCCAGTGGAGGGCACTAATCTGATAGCTTTTCGTTTGAAAGATCGTGCGAACGGAGACTCTTGGGACAATATAATCGTAGTGCTCAATGCTCGTTCCGTTCCGGCCAAACTGACAATACCTGAAGGCAAATACACCGTTGTCTGCAAAGATGGGGTAATTGATGAGCGAGGTTTGGGGCTGTTGTACGGTCCGGAGATAATGGTTCCGGCACAGTCGGCACTGATCATCCACCAGTAGTATCAGTCATATGGAGAAAGCCCGGAGATAATCCGGGCTTAACTTTGTAAATGCTGATAATAAAAAAATTATAAGGGCATAAAAAACAAATATAAAGTTAACCTAAGTGGATTATCTCTAAAAAACTGTCTTGATTTGTGGGATATGTGTGCATAGAGCAATCTTAAAATATCTGTATGATGAAATTTATAAAGAAGTCTCCGGCCGATACGGATAATCTGGAAAGTCCTCAAAAGTTTGAGGCTTTTTTTCTGGATTATTACCCTCGAATAAAAGGGTTCATTAATGGCTTGTTGCAGAATGCTGAAGAGGCGGAAGATATCTCTCAGGATATTTTTGCATTATTGTGGCAAAATCGGGGAAACTTGAAATTGATAGACAATCTGGATGCATACCTGTTCCGTATTGCCCGGAATGCGGTTTTCCGGCATATCGAACGCTCCCTGCTATTTCAGAATTATCAATCCTGGCAAACATCGGATGATCATCCGGAACATTGTGAAACAGAGGCGGAACTTGATGCAAAGGAGTTGGAACTGATCATAGCCATCGCTGTGGAGAGAATGCCTGCCCAAAGGAAGAAGATCTACCGGATGAGTCGCGAACAGGGACTGAGTAATGAGAAAATAGCCCGTGAATTAAACATTAGTAAGCGTACGGTTGAAAATCATCTGACCCAGGCTCTGGCCGATATACGCAAAATATTGCTCTTGGTTATTATGGCTACTATCGTATAAACTTAGTAGTTTATATAAAAAAAATCTCTTTCGGACTGTGTGTGTTTGGCGGGTTACGTATCTTATATACATAACCCATAAAATATACTATGTCTGACGCATACAAAATTATACGCAACTTTATGGCTTTTACAGCCAGTTCGGATCTTAAAAGCAAAGTCTGGACATGGCTTCTTGATTCGTCCGGCAAGGAACGGAAAGAAAAAGCACTCCATCAGATATGGGATGATTATCATCCTGCGGCAGATGCCTGTACCCGACATTCTTTACGGAAGTTTCAAAAAAAAGCAGGCTTTCCTTTATGTAAGCCGTCAAACCTTTATCGGTGGGCACGCATAGCAGCTTTTCTACTTATTCCGTTGGTGTCCATTGCTACTGCCTATGTATATGTCAGGCTGCATACGCACGATGTCCGTTTTGTCGAATGTATTGTCCCCAAGGGTGAACAAAAAGAGGTCACACTTCCCGATGGTTCGGTCATCACCCTGAATTCCGGGTCTGTATTTTTATATCCCACACATTTTACAGGCGACACTCGTTCCGTATATCTTTCGGGCGAGGGGCATTTTAAGGTTGCACCAGACAAGAAACTTCCTTTTGTGGTAGAGACTAATCACCTGGATGTCTGTGTGCTGGGTACTCAGTTTAATGTGCAGGCGTATCCTTTGGATAAGAGAACGATTACCACATTGGAGACCGGTTCTGTTGCCGTTAGGAAGAAGAATCAGACGGATTGTTTTGTTACTTTGGAACCCAACCAGCAACTGGAGTATGAAAACCGGGATGGAAAGTTTTATAAAAGGAATATAGACGCCTCCGTCTATTCGGGCTGGACTAAGGGTGAAATGAATTTTGTCTCTCAATCATTTAGGGAAATCCTGAAAACGCTGGAAAGAAGATATGCCGTATCCATCCGGTTATCATCCGATCTGACAGAATCGGACCGTATCAATTCGGATCTTTATACAATAAAGTTTAAGTATCGTGATAGTATCTCTCATGTTTTGGACATTGTGACAAAAACTGTAGGAGGTATCACCTATAAAGTGGAGAAGGACGAAACCATATCTATTTGTCCGCTAAAATAAAAGAAAGGAGAGCTGCCATATGAAAAAAAGGGAACCGGAAACAAATTACCACACCCATTTCCGATCCCCGAAATCAATCAAAAACTTTTTAACCTTTAGAGACTTTAAACAGTATTAATTGATTAACTCACAAAATTATGAAATTAAAAATCAATTTAAGGAATATTCTATCCGTAAAAATTCATAAAATAGTCCTTTTACTTCTCGCTTTATGCATTTATAACACTGCTTACGGGCAGAATCAGCGAATAAGTGTATATGGTAACAATCAATCTTTGCAAAAAGTATTCGAACAGATAGAGCAGCAAACCAAGTTAAGTGTGACATACAATCAGACCAAGCTGGATGTAAACAAGAAAATTAAGGAAAACTTTATAGACAAAAAGCTTTCTTTTGTGATGGATGCTCTTTTGAAGAATACCGGGTTTACTTGTAACTATGAACCTGAACATATAGTTATTACTCCTTCTGTGCAGCCAAAAGAGAAAGCTGCTGCCAAACAAACTGTCCAGATGAAAAAAATAACGGGTAAGGTAACCGGCATTACCGGTGAACCTCTCATAGGGGCCAATGTACTTGCCATAGGCAGTAAGCAGGCTACGATCACGAATCTCAACGGAGAGTTCACGTTAGAAGTTCCTGCGGACGGCAAACTGCAGGTTACGTATATCGGTTATCTGCCACAAGAGGTCAGTACCAATGGGAAAACCCAACTCGTCATTCAGTTGAAAGAGGATTCAAAGTTGATGGATGAAGTGGTAGTGGTCGGCTTTGGAACACAAAAGAAAGTCAATCTGACGGGAGCCGTTACCTCCGTCAATATACAGGAGACACTGGGTGACCGTCCGATAACGAATGTTACGGCAGCTCTGCAGGGAGTTGTTCCGGGATTAAAAATTGAAGGTACAACCGGTACACCCGGTGACAATTTGTCGTATAACATCCGTGGAACTACTTCTATCAATGGTGGCGGTCCTCTGGTATTGGTTAATAATGTTCCGATGGATATCAATATGATCGATCCGCAGGATATTGAATCGGTCTCTGTCTTGAAGGATGCGGCTTCTGCAGCCATTTACGGGGCGCGTGCAGCGTTTGGAGTGATTCTTATCACCACTAAGCAGGGAAAAAAGGACATGGCGCCTAAGTTTAATTATAATAACAATTTCTCGTTCTCCAAGGCATTGGAATTACCGCAAAAGGCGAACCCGCTGGAGTCCATATTGGCATATAAGGAAATGGGATGGCCTAATGATACGTATGTGGATGGTAAGAATATACCTCAGTGGGAAACGTATATACGTGATTATATGGATAATCCTTCCAAATATCCTCAAGGGTATGTTTTCGACGAAAACGGGAATCTGTTCCTGATGAGAGAAAACGACATGTTTGCGGATATGATGGACAATTATGGCTTTATGCAAAACCATAGCTTCTCGGTTTCGGGAGGAGGGTCCAGAACGAATTACCGCATCGGTTTGGGATATACCAACGAAGACGGAATCCTGATTACCGATAAGGACCGATATGAACGTGCCAATCTGTCGAGCTTCCTTAGTGTGGAGGTCAACAAATGGCTGACGACCCAATTGGATATACGGTATGCCAATTCTACCCAGAACAAAGTGGAACAAGGCGGAAGGAACGGAATTTGGGGAAGTGCCATGCAACTCCCTTCTTATCAGAATATTTCGCCTTATGAAGAGGATGGGATTACTTATCCCGCTGAAACTTCTGCCACTTACATCCGTTATGGAGAACCGCGCATCGTTAAAAAAACTGACTTCAGAGCTTTGGGACGTATTATTATTTCACCTCTGAAGAACCTGAAGATAACAGGTGAATACACATATAACAGGGTGACGAATTACAACCGCATGTATGTGAACCAGTATAAATACATCGGAATGAATTTTACCGGTGTCCTGAATAATACGGAGAACACGCGGTATGCACTGACTCAGGGATTTAACAACTACAATGCGATCAACGTTTTTGCAAATTACGACTTTTCAATAGGTAATCATAATATAGGGGTGATGGGTGGATTCAACCAGGAAGAGAATCATGCTGAATCACAGTGGACGGAAAGAAAAGATGTGTTGTTGAGCAACCTGCCGTCCATATCGGGAGCTACCGGAACTACAACGGCTACAGACACATTCAATGAATATGCCCTTAGGGGACTCTTTTACCGCGTTAATTATTCGTACAAGGATCGGTACATGGTCGAAGCTAACGGACGTTATGACGGAACTTCACGTTTCCCTAAAAACAATCGTTTCGGTTTTTTCCCTTCTTTCTCGGGAGGGTGGCGCATTTCGGAAGAGCCTTTTATGACAGGAACCCGGAGTGTTCTGTCTAATTTAAAGTTTCGTGCGTCCTGGGGATCGATAGGAAATCAGATCATTTTGCTGTCTGACGGTACACCGGACAATTATCCGTATATACCGGAAATGGCTCCGGGACTAACCAATTGGCTGGTAGACGGCAAAAGACCTACGACTCTGTCTACGCCGGCTATGGTCAGCAATGCGTTTACCTGGGAGAAAGTATATACGCTTGACTTCGGTGTCGACTTCGGATTTTTTGATAACAGGCTGAACGGAACTTTCGACTGGTACCGGCGTGATACGAAAGGTATGCTGGCACCGGGTATGGATTTGCCTTGGGTGGTGGGAGTAGCTGCCGCCAAGCAAAATGCCGCGGATCTGAAGACCTATGGCTGGGAACTGGAACTCAACTGGAGAGACCGTATCAAAGATTTCAGTTACCGTATCGGATTTAATCTCTATGATTCACAGAGTGAGATTACTAAGTTTAACAATGAAACCAATTTGTTGGGTACTTATCGGAAAGGACAGAAGATTGGTGAGATCTGGGGATATGTAACCGACCGTTTTTATAAAGAAGACGATTTCAATGCCGACGGAACCCTTAAAGAAGGTATTCCTATCCCGAAGGGAGTTGGAAAAGTGTATCCGGGGGATGTGCTTTATAAGAATTTTGATGATGATGCCAGTACCATCTGGACTGGAAAAGGGACAGCAGACGATCCGGGTGACCAACGTATTATCGGTAATTCTACACCGCGTTTCCATTACGGAATCAATGCAGGCTTGAGCTGGAAGGGATTCGATCTTTCCATTTTTCTTCGTGGTGTGGGTAAGCGTGACTTTTGGCGTACTGACCAGATTGCATGGCCTACAGGCACATGGGGAAGTTTGTTTAAAGAAACCCTTAACTTCTGGACACCGGAGCATACAGATGCTTATTTTCCGAGAGTATATGCAAACAATGGTGTGAATACCGGTTCGAATCGCTGGAAGCAAACCAAGTATCTGGCCAATGCGGCTTATGTGAAACTGCAAAATATCACCTTGTCTTATACATTGCCTAAAGCGTGGTCTAAACAAGTTTACTTTGACGAAGTCAAGGTCTTCTTCAGTGGGGAAAACCTTCATACATGGGATCATTTACCGGAAGGTCTGGAGTCGGATATGCTTTCAAAAGGAGCATGGGAGTATCCGTTTATGAAGAAATTTTCACTTGGATTTAATGTCACATTCTAAATAACCGAAATAGTATGAAGAAATATACATTTGCCTTGTTTATACTCAGTGCGATCGCTTTTACCGGTTGCCTGAACAATGATTTTATGGAAAGGTATCCGTTGGGCAATCCGACGGAAGAGACGGCCTTTGTGACGTATGATAACTTTAAGGCATATGCCTGGGGATTGTATGAAACACTTCCGAAATTAGGATACGGTGATACTTCAACAGACGATATCTCGTATAATCAGACGCGGGGAAGCAGCGAAAGCAACTGGATCAGGGGACTGGTCACTGTGCCTGATAAGAGGAATAATACGACTTGGGATTATTATGGTTTTATCCGTCGTGTCAATCTGATGTTGGGACGGATAGACGGTTCCCAGATGACTGAGACTGAGAAGGCGCATTGGAAAAGTGTCGGATACTTCTTTCGTTCATACCGCTATTTTTCATTACTGTCTGCTTACGGCGGAGTACCTTGGATAGACCGAGTATTAAGTGATAATGATACAGAGTTGATCAACGGTCCCCGTGCTTCCAGAGACGAAATCGCGAAGCATATTCTTGAAGATTTGCAATATGCCGAGCAGCATATCAACGTCAATGGTGATGGCAGTAATACGATTAACAGAGCCGTCGTACAGGCATTTATGTCCCGTTTCTGTCTTTTTGAAGGAACATGGAGAAAATATCATGGGTTGAATGATGCCGAAACTTATCTGAAAGAATGTAAACGGGTGTCTGCCGAGGTTATGAGCAGTTATCCTGAAATTTGCAGTAACTACGATGATCTGTTTTGTTCACTCGACCTGAAAGATGTACCGGGAGTCATACTTTATCGGGAGTTCTCGAATGCGGAAAACGTAGTACATGCTGTCAGTATCGGAGGAACAACCGGATCGTCCTACTATAACCCGACTCGTGACTTGGTGGACAGCTATCTCTGTTCGGATGGTAAAACCCGCTGGAACAGTCCGCTGTTCCAGGGAGATAAGGATATGTACAGTGAGTTCAGTTGCCGGGATCATCGACTCTGGCTGCAAGTGACTCCTCCATACAGAATTGACCGATCGGCTTCTACCGATGCCTGGGGGAATAAGTGGGAGTTTACCGATGTCGCTAAGGACAGGAGCTTTATCGATAGCCTGAATATCCGGTTGGGAATTGGGTATGGAAGCGGCAAAGAGAGACAGAAGACGTTACCTTTCCGCCAGGGTTATGACGGAGGTATTTTGGGGGCAGTTCCGCATTTCGATTTCTATTTGGAAAATCAGCCTTGGTACAAGTCGGCTTTCGGGTATAATAACTGGAAGTATTATTGTACTTATTTGTCGATGGGATCGCAGCGAAATGAAGAGACTGATATGCCCATCTTCCGGGTAGAAGAGGTGATGCTGAATTATGCTGAAGCAACGTGTGAGTTGGGTGAATTCGATCAGTCCGCAGCCGATCAGACAATTAATAAACTGCGTATCCGTGCTAACGTGGCACCTATGAAAGTGGCGGAAATCAACGCCGCTTTCGATCCTAAACGCGATCTGGGCGATCCTGCTTATCCGGGTGACTATGCTGTCAATCCTTTGTTATGGGAGATTCGCCGCGAACGGCGTATCGAGTTATTCTCCGAAGGGTTCAGGTTCGACGATCTGCGGAGATGGAAGAAATGCCATTACGCGTTAAAGAAGAAGTTGGGTATGTATGTTAAGACATCGGACTTTCCCGCCGGAACGAAGGTGACGATTGACGGAGGTGGTGCAGAGGGATATCTTGAATTCCATCCTGTACAAACCCATACTTGGCCAGAATATTATTACCTGAATCCTATTCCACGTAATGAAAGGGTGCTGAATCCTCAGCTTGCTCAAAATCCGGGTTGGGATGACGGAGTAGAGTAGCCCCTTCCTGATTGATAAATGGTTTTAACCGTGTGATAAGAAACTGTCCCGAGAAATTCTTATCTTTGGACAGTTTCTTGTCACACTATAAATACTATGTTTAAATGAAATACTTGATTTTAATACTGCTTTTCCTCGGTTCGCACGCCGTCCGTCTGTGCGGACAAACGATCTTACCTACACCTGATTACCTCGAAAAAGCCAATGGACAGTTGCAACTCCAAGGCAAGATACGGATGCATGCTCAAGATGCTTCCGCTTCTTTCCTGCATTTGTTTTATGAAAAACTGATACCGAAAAGTGCTGTGGAATGGTGTAGTGAAAAGGGGCACAGCCAAATCTCCTGGGAGAAAGATGCCACACTTCCCGCAGAGGGTTATCGCATTCTTGTTACTCCCGAGAAAATGACTGTTCGTGCGGCAGATAACGCCGGTTTTATTTATGCCGTTCAGAGCCTGAGACAATGGGGTACACGGGAAGGGGACAAACTTATATTTCCTTGTGCGGAAATCACTGACTTTCCGCGAGTGAAATGGCGTAGCTTTATGCTGGATTCGGGACGCCAGTATCAAAAGGTCTCTACCATCAAGAAATATATCGATATGGCTTCGATGCTGAAAATGAATTATTTTCATTGGCATCTGACCGAGGGTCTCGGTTGGCGTATTGAGATAAAACGCTATCCGCTTTTGACACGGATCGGAGCTTTCGTAGGACAGGGACCGGAGCAACAGGGATTTTATTCCCAGGAAGAGGTAAAGGAGATTGTCAGCTATGCGGCAGACCTCGGTATCACGGTTGTTCCCGAGATCGACATGCCCGGACATGCGGAGGCCGCACTTAATTCGTATCCGCGGTTGGGATGTTTCAACATTCCGGTGAAAGTGCCCCAAAGCGGTTTTACACAGAATATTTTTTGCGCCGGCAAAGACAGTACACTCACCTTCCTGCAGAATGTACTGGACGAAGTGTGCCGGATGTTTCCATCCGCTTATATTCATCTCGGAGGTGATGAGGCTCCTAAGGGAAACTGGGATAAATGTACGGATTGTCAGGCACGGATTGCGAAAGAAAAACTGAAGGACAGCCATGACCTGCAATTATGGTTTTCGGCCCGAATGGCAAATTACCTGAAACAGAAAGGACGGAAGGCTATCTTTTGGGGCGATGTGATTTATAAGGACGGTTATCCGTTGCCGGATAATGTGGTTATACAGTGGTGGAACTGGAGAGGGCACAAGGATCTGGCTTTGAAGAACGCTGTCAGGCATAATTACCCGGTGATTTGCGGTACGAACTATTACACCTATCTGAACTTCCCGCTCACTCCTTGGAGGGGATATGCCAAAGACCGCACTTTCGATCTGGAAGATGTGTATCTGCATAATCCCTCTTACAGGCCACGGGAAGAAAACCCGCTTATCCTCGGAATGAGTTCTGCACTGTGGACAGACGATGGAGTAACGGAAGATAGGATCGACCGTCGTGTCTTTCCGCGTATTCTTGCGCTTGCCGAACAAATGTGGTATTCCGGCAAACCGTTGAGTTTCGATGAGTTTTACGGTAAAGTTCTTCTGAAGCAACCATGGTTCGAACAACAGGGGTATTCATTCGGCCCTGCCCTGAAAAAGGAGGTAGACGTAAATTATAAATGGGATTAAAAAAAGAAACTTAGCATGAAAAGAATAGAAATCTATATCGGACTATCCGTATTTGCTTTATCGGCAAAAAGTCAGGTTAAAGAATCTCAACCCAATATCATCTATATTATCATGGACGATTTAGGGTATGGGGATATTGGTTGTTATGGTTCCGGAAAAATAGAAACTCCGAACATAGACCGGCTGTGTAAAGACGGCATCAGTTTCACCCAGCACTATACCGGATCGCCTGTTTCGGCACCGGCACGCTGTGTGCTGATGACAGGTATGCATTCGGGACATGCACAGATACGGGCCAATGATGAAATGGCATACCGGGGAGCCATCATGAATTATGACTCCATGTATGTGCATCCGAATCTGGAGGGACAGTATCCTCTGAAGGCCAATACAATGACTATCGGAAGGATGATGCAGCAGGCGGGATATGTCACCGGATGTTATGGGAAATGGGGGTTGGGTGCTCCGGGATCGGAGGGTACTCCCAATAAACAGGGATTCGACAGTTTTTACGGATATAACTGCCAGCGGCAAGCGCACAGTTACTATCCGGCATTTCTGTATAAGGATGAAGACCGTGTATATCTGAACAATAAAGTGCTCGACCCTCACACTGCCCGGCTGGATCCCGGAACAGATCCCCGCGATGAAGCCAGTTATGCCAAATTTTCACAGAAGGAGTATGCTAATGATCTTATTTTTGATGAACTGATTTCGTTTGTCGGACAGAATAAGAAGAAGCCTTTCTTTTTGATGTGGACTACTCCGCTTCCGCACGTGTCATTACAGGCACCGGAGAAGTGGGTGAAACACTATGTCGAAAAGTTTGGAGACGAGGCGCCTTACACCGGGAAAGCCGGATATATGCCTTGCCGATATCCACATGCGACTTATGCTGCCATGATCAGCTACTTCGACGAACAGATCGGTAGACTGATAGAGAAACTCAAGGCAGATCATCTGTATGATAATACCATTATCATGTTCACTTCCGATAACGGTCCAACCTTTAACGGCGGAAGCGATTCACCGTGGTTCGATAGCGGAGGCCCTTTCAAGTCGGAGTATGGCTGGGGAAAATGTTTTGTTCATGAAGGGGGAATACGGATACCTGCCATTGTTACCTGGCCCGGAAAGATCAAACCTTCCACTCAAAGCGATCACATTTGCGGATTTCAGGATGTGATGCCTACTTTGGCGGATATTGCGAAGGTTGATTGTCCGCCGACTGACGGAATCAGTTTCCTGCCCACTTTGCTCGGCAAGACCGGACAGCAGAAAGAACATGCATATCTGTATTGGGAATATCCCGATCCGGTGATCGGTCTGAAAGCCATTCGTATGGGTAAGTGGAAGGGAATTATCGACAATATCCGGAAGGGAAACTCTACAATGAAGTTATATGATCTGGAGAAGGATCTCAGGGAAGAGCGCGATGTGGCAGGCGAACATCCGGAAATTATCCGGAAGCTGACGAAGTTGATGGAAGAGTCGCATACCGAACCGGAAAACCCTAAATTCAGGTTCTGACCGGCTACGATTGCCCAATACTATGATTTTTTACTCTTATTCTGTCTCTTTGTGCGGATTTTGATATACTTTTGCCCCGCCTAATAATGAAATAGGATAATGGAACAATACACATTCAGTATAGCGGGTGGCGTAGCACGCAACCCGCTTGTACGTTTGGCACAACCTGTCACAGTACAAATCGCTGCCGGCGAACACATTGCTATCGTAGGTCCCAACGGCGGAGGGAAGAGTTTGTTTGTAGATACGCTTCTGGGTAAATATCCCTTGCGTGAAGGTACGGTGAAATACGATTTTTCTCCTTCTTCTACTCAGACAGTATATGATAACGTGAAATACATTGCTTTTCGTGATACATACGGTGTAGCAGATGCTAACTATTATTATCAGCAACGCTGGAATGCCCACGATCAGGAAGATGCCCCCTCCGTGCGGGAGATGCTGGGGGAAATCAAAGATGAACGGCTGAAAGAGGAATTGTTTGAACTCTTCCGCGTCGAGCCGTTGTTGGACAAGAAGATCATTCTCCTTTCCAGTGGGGAGTTGCGCAAATTTCAGCTGACTAAAACTTTGCTGACTGCCCCCCGGGTACTGATAATGGACAATCCTTTTATTGGTTTGGATGCACCGACCCGTGAACTGCTTTTCTCCCTGCTCGAACGCCTCACCCGGCTGTCGTCTGTGCAAATCATCCTTGTGCTTTCGATGCTCGATGATATTCCTTCGTTCATTACCCATGTGATTCCGGTAGAAGACTTGACTGTGCTTCCGAAAATGGAACGAGGGGCTTACCTGGCTGCATTTCGTGTGACCGATGTACCCGTGACTCTGGACGCATTGCAACAACGTATAGCCGGATTGCCTTATGACGGAACCAACTATGATTCCGGGGAGGTGGTAAAATTAAATAAGGTCAGCATCCGTTATGATGACCGTACCATCCTGAAAGAACTCGACTGGACTGTCCGTCGGGGCGAGAAGTGGGCATTGAGCGGAGAAAACGGTGCCGGTAAATCTACGTTGCTTAGTTTGGTTTGTGCGGATAATCCCCAGTCGTATGCCTGTGACATCAGCCTTTTCGGACGCAAGCGGGGTACAGGTGAAAGCATTTGGGAGATAAAAAAGCATATCGGTTACGTCAGTCCCGAAATGCACCGTGCTTATCTAAAGAATCTACCGGCCATTGAGATTGTAGCTTCCGGGTTGCATGACAGCATCGGCTTGTATAAGCGTCCACAGGAAAGCCAGATGGCCACCTGCGAGTGGTGGATGGATGTGTTTGGCATTGCCGCTCTGAAAGACAGACCTTTTCTTCAACTCTCGAGTGGTGAACAGCGCTTGGCATTGCTGGCCCGTGCTTTCGTGAAAGATCCGGAATTACTTATTCTGGACGAACCGCTGCACGGACTCGATACGTACAATCGCCGGCGAGTGAAAAAGATCATCGAGGCCTTCTGCTGCCGTGAAGATAAAACGATGATTATGGTAACCCATTATGAGTCGGAACTGCCCTCTGTCATTACCGATCGCCTTTTTCTAAAGAGAAATCGTTGATATTCAAACACAGAGCACACAGAGTTATCTCTTACTTCGAAAGAATGGTCTTTTGCATTCTCTGTGTACTCTGTGGCAAATTTACAACTCACTTTCATCATTTTTAGGTATTGACTGTTCCTTTTACTTTCGTGAACTTTGTACTCAATACAAATGTTCTATAATAAACACCTAAAGAAAGGAGAGTTGAATGAAAAAGATTGTGTTGCTCCGTCATGGAGAAAGTGCATGGAATAAGGAGAACCGTTTTACCGGCTGGACTGATGTCGATCTGACAGAAAAGGGAATTGCCGAAGCCTGCAAAGCGGGTGAACTACTGAAAGAAAATGGATTTAATTTCGATAAAGCTTATACTTCGTACCTTAAACGAGCGGTGAAAACGCTGAATTGTGTGCTCGACCGGATGGATCAGGACTGGATTCCGGTGGAGAAGAGTTGGCGTCTGAACGAGAAGCATTATGGCGATCTGCAAGGATTGAATAAAAGCGAGACGGCTGCCAAATACGGTGACGAACAGGTGCTTATCTGGCGTAGGAGTTATGATATAGCTCCCAATGCCCTGTCGGAAGACGATCCGAGAAATCCACGTTTTGAGAACCGCTATAGGGAAGTGCCCGATGCAGAACTTCCCCGGACGGAATCTTTGAAAGATACCATCGACCGCATCATGCCTTATTGGAAATGTATCATTTTCCCGAATCTGAAAACCGCTGATGAAATTCTGGTGGTTGCCCACGGCAACAGTTTGCGGGGCATTATCAAGCACTTGAAGCACATCTCCGATGAAGAGATCGTGAAACTGAATTTGCCGACTGCTGTTCCTTACGTATTTGAATTCAGTGACGAACTGAATCTGGAAAAAGACTATTTCCTGGGTGACCCCGAAGAAATCCGGAAACTGATGGAAGCGGTTGCCAATCAGGGAAAGAAAAAATAAGATAAGAGGAAACCCCTCATTACGGAATAAAAATGAATATTATTCACCATAGAGTACACGGAGGACACAGAGTTTTAATCTCTTGTTTATTAAGATGTTTGAGAGAAAGAAATTCTCTGTGTTCTCTGTGTCCTCCGTGGTGAGTTAAACTCAAAAACAAATGAATTATGAATAAAATTATAGAACTATTGGGTAATCAGGCTGAATACTACCTGAACCACACTTGCAAAACCATTGATAAATCACTGATTCACGTGCCGTCACCAGATACGATCGATAAGATATGGATCGACTCGGACCGTAATATACAGACCTTACGCAGCTTGCAGACTTTGCTGGGACATGGTCGTCTGGCAAATACGGGATATGTGTCCATTCTTCCTGTCGACCAGGATATTGAGCATACAGCCGGAGCTTCGTTCGCTCCGAATCCCATCTATTTTGACCCGGAAAATATTGTAAAACTGGCCATTGAAGGCGGATGTAATGCCGTTGCTTCTACTTTCGGTATTTTGGGGGCTGTTGCCCGTAAGTATGCTCACAAAATTCCGTTTGTAGTGAAACTGAACCATAATGAACTGCTGTCTTATCCCAATTCGTATGATCAGGTGTTGTTTGGCACCGTCAAGGAGGCATGGGAGATGGGAGCGGTGGCTGTGGGAGCTACTATCTATTTCGGTTCCGAGCAAAGCCGTCGTCAGTTGGTAGAGATTGCCGAGGCTTTTGACTATGCGCATGAATTGGGCATGGCCACTATTTTGTGGTGTTATCTGCGCAACAACGATTTTAAGAAAGACGGGGTAGACTATCATGCTGCCGCCGACCTAACCGGGCAGGCAGACCGTCTTGGAGTTACCATTAAAGCGGATATTGTGAAGCAGAAGTTGCCTACTAATAACGGTGGCTTCAAAGCAATTCATTTTGGAAAGACAGACGAAAGAATGTATACCGAACTGACTACCGATCACCCGATTGATCTTTGCCGTTATCAGGTAGCCAACGGATATATGGGACGTGTCGGTTTGATTAATTCCGGTGGCGAATCACATGGAGCTTCCGACCTGAAAGACGCTGTTGTTACGGCGGTAGTGAATAAACGTGCCGGTGGTATGGGGTTGATTAGCGGACGTAAAGCTTTCCAGAAACCGATGAAAGAGGGAGTGGAATTGCTCAATGCCATCCAGGATGTATATCTGGATGCATCTGTCACCATTGCTTGATTGAGTTTGATTGTTAGAATGGAGAATGGGGTATGGCTGTGTCATACTCCATTTTTTATTCAGTGAAGTTATATTCGGATAAGAAATATGCTGGGTCCGAAAGGGTGTAGCTATCCGATGCATAGGGTGTAGCCATATACTCCGGATGGTTATACCCTATGCATCGGATGGCTACACCCTATTGCTTTTTCCTTATTTTCTCTTTATACTGAGTCGGTGTCTCTCCTGTATATTGCTTGAATGAAGTACTGAAATAACGGGATGTTGTAAATCCTATTTTTTCCGCTATCTCTGTAAAGGTGAGATCGGTGGTTGAGATCAGTTGGATGGCCTTTTCCATGCGGAACTTATTGATGTAATCGTTGGCACCCATGTTGGTCATGGCCTTTAACTTGTTGTAGAGTGAGGCACGGCTCAATCCCATTTCCGTACAGAGGAAGGTGACGTCCAGTTCGGGACTGTCCAGGTGGTCGGTGATTAGCCGGTTCAGTTTTCGTAGGAAAGTCTCGTCCGGTTGGCTGAGTTCGCTCTTTTCCTCTTTGGGAATATTTTTAATGTCGGTGTCCGTTTTATTTTTCTCTCCGTTACGGAGCCGGTTTCGTATCAGCTCTACGATTTGCAGTTCTCTTTCACCCGTCTCGGTGAACGAGGGGAGGAGTTCGTTGCTGACATTGACCAGGAATCGGATTTTTTCTTCATATTCCTGTAACTCCCGCTCTTTTAGTTCCCATTTCAACCGGTTTTGCCTGCGGCGCAGAATGGTGAGAATGACGGCAGCAATAGCACCCGATGCAATAAGCAATACACAGATGATGAACCATCCGCTCCGGTACCAGGGAGGTAGTATGGTGAGTGACAGGATAGGACGGAAGGGAGTCCAGTCGCCATTCTTGGTACTGCATGCGGCCAATATCCGATATTTGCCTGCCGGAAGTGAACGGATAATCAGTTCCGGATCGTACGATTCAATCGGTTCGTCGTTCAATCCTTCTATCTGATAACGGTATCTTTTTTTACGGAAAATATCTTGTTCGTGGGACATTATGCGTAAGGTTATGGTCCGGCTGTCCTGCGGGAGGGTCAGTTTCTCCGGCTGTCCTGTTATCTGGTTAATGGCCGGCTCACCGTTTATGTATACGTCGGTCAGTTCCACTTCCGGATAGTCGGATGGAGCTGTCGAAAAACGGTTATCGATGCAGAGCAGTCCGTTTGCGCCTCCCATATAAACTTCTCCCTTGTCGGAGACAAGCCGGGGTTTTGCCAGATATTCATTCGGAATAACTCCGTCCGATTCGCCGAAAAGGATGAACTTCCGGGATTGCAGCATCCAGGCAAACAACATGTGGTCTGCCCCGATCCATACTTTTCCCCGATGATCGCAAATAACCGAACTCACTTCACCGAACAGGGAAGTTGGCAACGGATGATACCGGTTGATCGACGGCGTATACTGTCCCAGTCCGGTGTTGCTGCCAATCCAGAAATCACCTTTCTCGTCCATCGAAACAGAATATAATAATGTATCGCCCGTACAGCTGAAAAGTCTTTTCAGACAGTTGTTTGTCCGGTCCAGTTCGTAGAGGGTACGGCTGTCGTTGAGGTAGGTGAAACGCTCGTTGTGGGCAATGGCATTCATGCTGCCGGCAATCTCCATACCTTCTTCTTCATTCACTACGCGTATTTTCTGCGAGCCGGTGTCGTATCGGTAAATATGTCCTGCCAGCAAGAGGACGCTGCCCGGTTCGTCCTGATAGACATTTACCGCCATTCCGCTGTAGTAGAGATATTGTTTGAGGCGGGGATGGTCGATGGTCAGTAACTGTTGTTCTCCATTCGCTTTGTTGTAAACAAACAATCCTTTTGAAAAGACAGAGAGTAAGAGTGTTTCCCGGGTGAAACCGGCGATAGAGACTACTTTGTCTCCCCAGGTAGACCGGTCGTGACGGAACTCTTCCGTGTCGGGGTCAAGACTGTTGATACCTCCGCCGTCTGTACCGATCCAGATCCGTCCGTCCGATTCGTCCTGATAAAGACTCAGTACGGCGGGATCACTCAGCCCTTTGCTACTTCCGGGAAAGACATCGGTATAGGTCTTCATGGATACTTCACGGATATTGATCAAACCCTTGCGAATGCTTCCGGCCCACATGTTGTTATAGGTATCGTTGTAGAGCGATAGGATAGAGTTGACGGGAAGTGAATAGTTATCTCCGGGGATATGTTCAAGAACGCTGATCTGATGGTTGTCCGGACGTATGATATTGATACCTCCTCCGTCTGTTCCTACCCAGATGTGCGAGTCCCGTTCGGCTATGCTAAGCACCACGTTGTTGCTAAGGCGGGAGTTTGCGGTAGTGTACGAGGCTAACAATCTGCCTTCGGGACTGAAGCAGCGCAAGCCTTCATTGTAGGGGGCCACCCAGATGCGGTTGTGCGAGTCGATCAGGAGTGCCATGATCTCTTTCCCACAGTCGAATGGAGGGAGACGGCGTTCTCCCGAACGGAGATTGATCAACCTGAGACCTTGCCACCGGCTGCAACATAGCAGCGTCTCTTCGTCCCATCGGCTGATGGCGGAGATGGCGAAGTAAGGGTCGGAACTGAAGTCCAGCAGAAGTTTTACGGAACGGTTTTCGTAATCGTAACGATAGATGCGGTTGCGGCCGCCGAAGATCACCCCCTGTTCCGTCAGGCAAGCGGAATAGGCGAGGATGGAATGTCCCTGTTCGTCTTGTGGAGTCGTAAAATCGTCGTTTTGCCTGCGATACTGCGCTATTCCGTCATCGGTCAGTACCCAGATGTTGTGTTGATTGTCTTCAATGATCTGATGGATGTAATTGTGTGGCAACGAGTGCGCATCTTCTTTCCGGTGGATATATTTCTTCAGCTTTTCTCCGTCGAACCTTCCCAATCCCGCATTGGTGCCTATCCATACGAAACCTTTGGGTTCGGTATAGACACATCGCACGGTAGAAGGGAGTCCCTCCTTCAGGGAAATCTGTTTATAGTAGTAATGGCCGGCTTTCAGCGGGAGGCAGCAGACTGCCAGAAGTATGGTCAACCAACAGAGAAAGCCGGTATATGGGTTGTTTTTCATGGATGCATATCTATCACGTTAACGGCAAAAGTAACAGTTTGCATAGACGTGACCAAAAAAATGGAAATAAAATCTTATCTTTGCCGAAATGAATAACATTAACCACAGAGTACACAGAGTCCCATAGAGCGTATCTTCTATGCTTCCTTCCTCTATGGAACTCGGTGTGACTCTGTGGTGAGCAAATCAAAACACTATGAACAAAAGATTATTATTCCGTTTAGCTCCCGGTTTGTTGGCCGTTGTGCTATTCTGTGCCTGTCGCCCCGCAGTTATCGAAAAGGGGAATCTGGACGTAATTCCTCAGCCGCAAGAGATTGTCCTTGCCCAAGACACTACACCTTTTGTTATCAACCACAGTACTACGATCATCTATCCGGCAGCTAATGAAAAAATGCATCGTACTGCCGATTTTCTGGCTACCTTTATAAAAGAGATGACCGGAACCGAAGTCCGTGTGTCCGATAAAGAGAAGGGCAGTAACGCCATTATCCTTGCTGTAGATACGACAATGACTCACCCGGAAGGTTATAAACTTGAGATCACCCCTGAGAAGGTTCTTCTCACCGGAGGCAGTGAGGCCGGAGTATTCTACGGTACCCAAACCATCCACAAAGCCCTTCCGATTCTGAAGGACGGAAAAGTGGCGGCAGCTCTTCCTGCCGGGACGGTTACCGACTTTCCCCGTTTCCGTTATCGTGGATTCATGATCGACGTAGGTCGCCATTTCTTCCCCGTCAGCTACCTCAAACAGATGATTGACCTGATGGCATTGCATAACATCAACTATTTCCATTGGCACCTGACCGAAGACCAGGGGTGGCGAATTGAAATCAAAAAGTATCCCAAACTAACGGAAATAGGTTCCAGACGAGATTCTACCATTATTGACTGGGAAACCAAGAAGTTCGATGGAAAGCCTCACAGTGGTTTCTATACACAGGATGAAGCCCGTGAGATTGTCCGTTATGCGGCCGATCGCTTCATTACGGTAGTTCCCGAAATAGACCTTCCGGGACATACTACAGCCGCTCTGGCTTCTTATCCGGAACTGGGTTGCACGGGTGGTCCCTATAAGGTGCTTTGTTCATTTGGTGTATTTCCCGATGTGCTTTGTGTCGGTAACGAGCAGACACTTCAGTTTACTAAAGACGTGTTGGACGAGATTATGGATATTTTCCCTTCCGAATACATTCATATCGGTGGAGACGAGTGTCCGAAGAGCCGTTGGGAGAAATGCCCTAAATGTCAGGCTAAAATTAAGGAACTGGGTATCAAAGCGCTGCCTAAACATTCGAAAGAGAATCAGTTGCAGACCTATTTCATGTCTGAGTTGGAGAAAGAGATCAACGCTCACGGACGCCGTATGTTGGGATGGGACGAAGTATTGGAAGGCGGTCTGACCCCGAATTCTACCATCATGTCATGGAGGGGTATTCAAGGAGGCATCGAAGCTGCGCGCCAGCATCACGATGTCATCATGACTCCTATCCAGCGGCTCTATTTCAGCAATCCGCGCATTAATAAGATGACCGGATTCGAATGGATGAATCGTGTATATAACTTCGAACCTGTTCCTGCCGAACTGACCGATGCCGAAAAGAAGTTTGTAATCGGTACTCAAGGTTGTATCTGGACGGAGTGGACTGCCGATTCAACCAAGATGGAGTGGCAGATTTTACCTCGAATGGCTGCTTTGTCCGAAATACAATGGACATTGCCGGAACATAAAAATTTTGACCGTTTCATGGAACGTCTGCCTGAGATGTTGAAGATTTATTCCGACCTGGGGTATGACTATCGGAAAGATGTCTTTGCGGCAGATACGGTGGCAGTGAAGCAATAACTGCAAGTTATTAATAATTATAGAGGGCACAGAGATTTTCTATTAAAAGAAATTATCTCTGTGCCCTCTGTGTATTCTGTAATGAAGTAAAATGTTTCTTCTTATTTTTCTCCCGGTAACAGTGGGAAATTAGGATTCGGCACATGTGCAGCCTGCATGATGCCTTTCAGTTCGGCCACTTTTTCCGGGAACTGGTTCAGTACATTGTGGCGTTCCGACGGATCGGAATTCAGGTTGTAGAGCTCGAAATACGGGTTTTTGCCGCGAACGTTCATGTGAACTAACTTCCACGGGCCTTTACGTACGGCCTGGCGTCCGTTCATCTCTTGGAACTCAAAATACAGATATTCGTGTTCTTTCTGTCCTTTGCGGTTTTCAAGTAGTGGTAACAGACTCACACCGTCCATCTGTTGGTTCTTGGCTTTCGGGTTCAATATTTCACGGAAAGTGGGCATTACATCCCAGAACGAACACATGAAGTCGGTTTGGGTGCTGGGTTGTACACGTTCCGGCCAAGAGATGATCATCGGTACACGGATTCCTCCTTCGTAGAGGTCGCGTTTATATCCGCGCCAGATGCCGTTGCTATTGAAGAAGTCCGGATCGGCTCCGCCTTCCATGTGCGGTCCGTTATCGCTGGCAAAGATGATGATGGTGTTGTCATAGATACCCATATCTTTCAGCTTCTGTACAATCTGGCCTACATATACGTCGAGGCGGTAAACCATGGCTGCAAACGTTGCGTGAGGGTAGAACTGAGAGCAGTATCCGCCTTTACGGAATGCCGGGTTACCCGGTTCGGTGCCATGGAAAGGCTTCTCGGGATACTTGCCGCGGAACTTTTTGATAATGCTGTCTTCCGGCACGATCAGTTCGGCATGAGGGATGATGGTAGGATACCACATGCAGAACGATTCTCCGCTTTTTCCCATCCGGTCAAGGAAGTCGAGTGCCTTTGAGTGGATCAGGTCTTGTGAGTAAGTACCTTTGCCATACTGCACATCCAGTGTGTTGTCTTTCAACTCTACTCGTTTGTCATTGTCCCACAAGTGATCGGGATAGTAGCTGTGTGCCAGCAATTGGCAGTTGTAACCGTAGAATTCGTCAATTCCCTGTTTTTTCGGATCGCCTGTAGAGCCGATGAATCCCAGTCCCCATTTACCGAAAGCGCCGGTTTTGTATCCTGCGTTCTGAAAATCGTGGAAGATGGTCTGTGCATCTGCCGGCAAAGGGAATTGTCCTTCCGGATCGAGTTCGACGTTACCACGGATAGCCGTATGTCCGCTATGAGTGCCTGTCAGCAGGCAAGAGCGTGAGGGGGCACTTACCGTTGTTCCCGAATAACATTGGGTGAAGCGCATTCCTTCCTGGGCCAGTTTGTCGATGTTGGGAGTTTCGAACTTCTCTTGTCCGTAGCAACTCAGGTCACCGAATCCGAGGTCGTCGGCCAAAATGAAAACTACGTTCGGCTTTTTGGGGTCCTGAACTTTTTTCTTTTGTGCAAACGCTTGTTGTGTTCCGGCCATGCCGACAAGCAGCGCACTGCTGAGCAATAATTTTTGATTCATAAAAAGAGTTTGTTGATTAGGTTTGTATTTAGTTCATTCAGTATTGGTTTTGAGTTTTATTCACCACAGATTACACAGATTTCCACAGATAAATGATTTATTTCATTGAGAATTAGATTAAAGAATCTGTGCTAATCTGTGTAATCTGTGGTGAACTCGATTCGTTTCTATTCCATTTTGTCAGGCTTCTATGTCTGCAAATATACAAATTTCAGTTAAGACTCGTTCACGACAGGCTTCCGATTTTGTCTATCCGATGTTCAAAAACGTCTATAAATGCCCTTTTTATTCCATTATTAGACGTTTTCAGAAGAATCATAGTTGTTTTTGAACTCTATGGGGTGTTAAAACTCTTTATATTTGTACCACTAATTAATCCCTAATAGAAAAACTACTTTATGATGAACAACCTATCTTCCGGAATTCTCTGCTCGCTGACAGGTGCGGCGGCAGTAGCTTCTTTGGCTTCATGTGCCACAGGCAAACAGAAAGAAGAGCAAAAGCCCCTGAACATTGTTTATATTATGACGGACGACCATACGGCACAAATGATGAGCTGCTACGATACCCGTTATATGGAAACTCCGAACCTCGACCGTATTGCCCGTGACGGCGTGCGTTTTACAAATTCCTTCGTTGCCAACTCTCTGAGCGGTCCCAGCCGTGCTTGTATGATCACAGGCAAGCATAGTTGTGCCAACAAGTTTTATGACAATACTACCTGCGTGTTCGACAGTGCCCAGCAAACTTTCCCGAAACTGCTTCAGAAGGCCGGCTATCAAACTGCACTCGTAGGCAAGTGGCACCTTGAGAGTCTGCCCTCAGGATTCAATTATTGGGAGATTGTGCCCGGACAAGGTGACTATTATAACCCCGACTTTATCACTCAGGACAACGACACCGTTCACAGACATGGGTACATTACCAACCTGATTACCGATGACGCTATCGATTGGATGGAGAACAAACGTGACGAGAGCAAACCGTTCTGTCTGCTGATTCACCATAAAGCTATCCACCGCAACTGGATGGCGGATACCTGTAACCTGGCTTTGTACGAAGACAAAACCTTCCCGCTGCCCGACAATTTCTTTGACGATTACGAAGGCCGTCCGGCTGCCGCAGCGCAAGAGATGAGTATTGTGAAGGATATGGATATGATTTATGACCTGAAGATGCTTCGCCCCGATAAAGATTCACGTTTAAAATCGCTCTACCAGAGATTTCTGGGACGTATGGACGAAGGACAACGTGCGGCATGGGATAAATTCTACGGTCCGTTGATCGATGACTTCTACAAGCAGAATCTAAGTGGGAAGGAACTTGCCAACTGGAAGTTCCAGCGTTACATGCGTGACTATATGAAGACAGTGAAGTCACTGGACGACAATGTGGGACGTGTGCTCGACTATCTTGAAAAGAAAGGATTACTGGATAACACCCTGGTAGTCTACACTTCTGACCAAGGCTTCTATATGGGCGAACACGGCTGGTTCGACAAACGCTTCATGTACGAAGAATCGATGCGTACACCGCTGATCATGCGTATGCCGAAGGGCTTTGACCGTCGTGGCGACATTACCGAAATGGTTCAGAACATCGACTATGCACCTACGTTCCTCGAATTGGCCGGTGCTCCCGTTCCTGCCGATATTCAGGGTGTATCTCTGTTGCCGTTGCTGAAGGGTGAACAACCCAAAGACTGGCGGAAGGCACTGTATTATCATTTCTATGAGTATCCCGCCGAACATATGGTGAAACGCCACTACGGGATACGTACCGAACGCTATAAACTGATTCATTTCTACAATGACATCAACTGGTGGGAACTTTATGATATGCAGGCTGATCCGACGGAGATGCATAATCTGTACGGGCAGAAAGAATACGAACCTGTAGTGAAAGAACTCAAAGAGCAGATGCTGCAACTTCAGGAACAGTATAATGATCCGGTACGTTTCTCGCCGGAGAGAGATAAAGAATAAGTGGAAATCCCGGATATATGAAACACATTATAATATGCATATTCCTGCTGACGCTCTGCCCCCTTGTGACGTTGCAGGCCGATGACTTAACACAAACAGTTTCTATAGTCCCCTGCCCGGTACAAATGGTATCGGGCACCGGGCATTTCCGTTTTTCCGGAGGTACTACGCTGGTTGTGGAAAATGCCGAACAGGCGAAAGTGGTACGGAATTTTATAAATCTCTTCACCAAAGCTGCCGGGTTTACTCCCGTACTGAAAACGGGAAAGATGAAAGGCGATGTACGTTTCGTCACCGACAAGTCATTGAAAAGCGAAGCCTATCGGTTGGATATCATTCCGGAACAGATTACGGTCAGAGCATCGGATGTGAAAGGGTTTTTCTATGCCTTGCAGACCATCCGCCAGTTGCTTCCTCCCGATATTGAAAATCATCATACAGTCAATGCACTGTGGACGGTTCCTTGTTTGAGCATTCAGGACGAGCCCCGTTTCGGTTACCGGGGGCTAATGCTTGATGTTTCCCGCTTTTTTCTTCCCAAAGAATATGTGTTGAGAATCATCGATTGCATGGCTATGCTGAAGGTGAATAAACTCCATTTCCATCTGGTGGACGATAATGGCTGGCGGCTTGAAATTAAGAAATATCCCCGGCTGACCGAGGTCGGTGCCTGGCGGGTGGATCATACCGATGTGCCATTCCATTCGCGCCGGAATCCGTTGCCCGGAGAACCGACTCCCATCGGTGGCTTTTATACCCAGGAGGATATGAGGGAGATGATAGCTTATGCTGCCGACCGTCAGGTAGAGATCATTCCCGAGATAGAGATGCCGGCACATACCAATTCGTCACTGGCTGCTTATCCGCATCTGGCTTGTCCCGTGGTAGACCGGTTTATCGGTGTATTGCCCGGTCTGGGTGGAGACCATGCAGGAATCATCTACTGTGCCGGAAACGATAGTGTATTCACTTTTCTGCAAGATGTCATTGATGAAGTGGCTGCGCTTTTTCCTTCACATTACATCCATCTGGGTGGCGACGAAGCGCAGAAAACTTATTGGAAAAAGTGTCCTCTTTGCCAGGATCGTATGAAGAAAGAACACATTGCCCATGAAGAGGACCTTCAAGGCTATTTCATGAAGCGGATAGGCGACTATGTGCGCAGTAAAGGTAAAGAGGTGATGGGATGGGACGAGTTGACAAACAGCTTCATCCCCGAGGGAGCCGTTGTCTTCGGTTGGCAAGGGATGGGCAACGCTGCCCTGAAAGCTGCTGCGCAGGGACATCGCTTTGTGATGACTCCGGCCCGTGTGATGTACCTGATCCGTTATCAAGGACCGCAATGGTTTGAACCACTCACTTATTTTGGTAACAATACGCTGAAAGACGTTTATCAATACGAACCTGTGCAGAAGAATTGGAAGCCCGAATATGCTTCGTTACTGATGGGCGTACAGGCATCGTTATGGACGGAGTTCTGTAACCGTCCCGAGGATGTGGACTATCTCGTCTTCCCCCGTCTGGCAGCACTTGCCGAAGTGGGATGGAGTCGCCCGGAGCAGAAAAACTGGGCTTCGTTTCTGAAAGCGCTGGATCGTTATAACGAACACCTTGCCGTCAAAGGGGTGGGATACGCCCGTTCTATGTACAACATACAACATACGTCTACTCCGGTTGATGGTACATTGCAAGTGAAACTGGAGTGCATGCGTCCCGATGTGGAAATCCGTTATACAACCGATGGCGCCGAGCCGGGAGCAGCTTCTGCTCTCTATACTCAGTCATTCATGTTCCGTACCGCACAGACCTTGAAGTGTGCCACTTTTGCCAATGGGCGGCAGATGGGAAAGACCCTCGTGTTGCCTTTGTCATACAATAAGGCTACTGCGAAACCGGTATTCACCCAGGGGGCTTCCGGTGTTCCGGTTTTAACCAACGGAGTGCGTGGCAGCTTGAAACAAACCGATTCCGAATGGTGCTCGTGGACAGACAATGATAGTATTTCTTTTACGATAGATTTGCAAAAAGAAGAAAATATCCATACTTTTACGCTGGGTTCTATTACAGTGTACGGAATGGCTGTGCACAAACCGGAGTCCGTTAGTGTTGCGTTGTCTTCGGATAACATTAATTTTACGGCAGTGGGAGAGAAGCGATTTACTCCCGAAGATATTTTCCGTGAAGGAACTTATGTGGATGATTTGAAATTCGATCTGGGAGCGACAAAGGCCAGATATGTGCGCGTTACAGTTCGTGGAGCCGGAAAATGTCCTCCTGATCATGTGCGTCCCGGACAGGAAGCGCGCGTCTTTTTTGACGAAGTTATGATCGAATAGGATCCGTATTTACCTTTAAAAATCAAAGGGGGATGTGTCAAAAGTCTTCTGTGGCGGGTTTCGACACATCCCCGAGAAAAATAATTGAATATTAAATACCTGATAAACAATGAACAAACCTATCAAACTAACCTTTCTACTGCTACTGGCCTGTCTGGTTATGGTGCCCGCAAAGGCGCAGAAGACTCCCGAATGGCAGAGCCAATATGCGGTAGGCCTGAACAAGTTGGCCCCTCACACCTATGTGTGGCCTTACGCAGATGCTGCCGATGTGAAAAAAGGGGACTATGAACAGTCTCCCTATTATTTGAGCCTGAACGGCAAATGGAAGTTCCATTGGGTGAAGAATCCCGACCTCCGTCCGAAAGACTTTTATAAACCTTCGTTCTATACCGGAGGGTGGGCAGACATTAACGTACCCGGAAACTGGGAGCGTCAGGGATATGGAACTGCTATTTATGTGAACGAGACTTATGAATTCGATGATAAGATGTTCAACTTCAAGAAGAATCCTCCTCTCGTACCGTCTGAAGAAAACGAAGTTGGCTCTTACCGACGAACTTTCACTGTGCCTTCCGGATGGAAAGACCGTCGGGTGGTTCTCTGTTGTGAAGGTGTCACCTCTTTCTATTATGTATGGGTGAACGGCCATTTCCTCGGTTACAACCAAGGCTCAAAGACGGCAGCCGAGTGGGACATTACTGACAAGCTGGAAGAAGGCGAGAATACCGTCGCACTTGAAGTCTACCGCTGGAGTTCGGGCTCTTACCTGGAATGTCAGGATATGTGGCGTTTGAGTGGCATTGAACGTGATGTATATTTGTACAGTACTCCGAAGCAGTACATTGCCGACTATAAAGTAAATGCCACCCTCGAGAAGGAGCGTTACAAAGATGGTATCTTCGGACTCGATGTTACCGTTGAGGGACCTGCCAATGGAGCGGTATCTATAACTTATACCCTGAATGATGCAGCCGGACGTCCCGTACTTTCGGGCGAAATGCCTGTCAAATCACGTGGGTTGAGTAACTTCATCACTTTCGGTGAACAGCGCCTGAAAGACGTGAAGCCTTGGAGTGCCGAGCACCCCAATCTCTATACGCTCGTGTTGGAACTGAAAAATGCGGGAGGACGGGTGACGGAAGTTACTGGTTGCGAAGTGGGTTTCCGTACTTCGGAGATCAAGGACGGACGTTTCTGCATCAATGGTGTACCTGTGCTGGTGAAGGGAACCAACCGGCATGAACATTCGCAATTGGGACGTACTGTCAGCAAAGAGCTGATGGAGCAGGATATCCGATTGATGAAGCTGCACAATATCAATACCGTGCGTAATTCACATTATCCCACTCATTCGTACTGGTATCAGCTTTGCGATCGCTACGGACTTTATATGATCGACGAGGCCAACATCGAGTCGCACGGTATGGGCTACGGTCCTGCTTCGCTTGCCAAGGACAGCACTTGGCTGACAGCACACATGGATCGTACACACCGTATGTACGAGCGTTCGAAGAACCATCCTGCCATCGTCATTTGGTCGTTGGGTAACGAAGCCGGAAACGGAATTAACTTCGAACGTACCTATGACTGGTTGAAATCGGTAGAAAAGAATCGTCCCGTTCAATACGAACGTGCCGAGCAGAATTATAACACCGATATTTATTGCCGGATGTACCGCAGTGTCGATGAAATCAAAACCTATCTGGCACAGAAAGATATTTACCGTCCGTTCATTCTTTGCGAATACGTGCACGCCATGGGCAACAGCGTAGGTGGCCTGAAGGAGTATTGGGATGTGTTCGAAAATAATCCGATGGCACAAGGTGGTTGCGTGTGGGACTGGGTAGACCAGTCGTTCCGTGAGATAGACGCGAATGGGCGTTGGTATTGGTCGTATGGTGGGGACTACGGTCCCAAAGGAGTTCCGAGTTTCGGTAATTTCTGCTGCAACGGGTTGGTAAGCGCTGACCGTGTCCCGCATCCGCACTTGCTTGAAGTGAAAAAGATTTATCAGAACATCAAGTGTACCTTGCTCAATAAGAGCAATCTGACCATAAGAGTGAAAAACTGGTTCGACTTCTCCAATCTGAACGAATATATCCTGCATTGGCAGGTGGTGGGCGATAACGGACAAACGGTCACAGAAGGAACAAAAGAAGTGAATTGTGCGCCACATGCTACAGTTGATGTGACATTAGGAAAAGTTGTCTTGCCTGCCAATGTGCGTGAAGGATATCTCAACCTGAGCTGGACTCGTAAAGAAGCTTCACTGATGGTGGGTACTGATTGGGAGGTGGCTTACGACCAGTTTGTATTGCCCGGAACAAAGAACAGTACGGCTCATCTGCCTGCCAAGGCCGGACAGACTGCTTTTACGTTGGATAAGGCGACTGGTGCTTTGAACTCTTTTACACTGGACGGGCAGGAATTGCTGGCAACTCCTGTTACACTGAGTCTTTTCCGTCCCGCTACGGACAATGATAACCGCGATCGCAACGGTGCATATCTTTGGCGTAAATCCGGACTCGATCAGCTGAGCCAGAAAGTGGTGTCACTGAAGGAGAGCAAGAGTACCGCTACTGCACGAGTAGAAGTCCTGAATGCGAAGGGAACTAAAGTGGGGGATGCCGATTTCATTTACTCACTGAATGCTGCCGGGGCTTTGAAGGTGAAAGTGACTTTCCGTCCCGATACGGCTGTGGTGAAATCAATGGCACGCCTGGGGCTGGCCTTCGAGATGAACGATACGTTTGGCAATGTGGCTTATCTGGGACGCGGTGATAACGAGACTTACGCTGACCGTATGCAGTCGGGCAAGATAGGGCTGTATCGGACTACTGCCGAAAGGATGTTCCACTATTACGTGACTCCGCAGTCTACCGGAAATCGTACGGATGTCCGCTGGATGAAATTGGAGGATGAAGCCGGACAAGGAATCTTTGTCGATTCGAACCGTCCGTTCCAGTTCAGTGTCGTTCCGTTTACTGACGATGTGCTGGAGAAAGCCCGCCACATTAACGATCTGGAACGTAACGGCCGTATCACTGTTCATCTGGATGCCGAACAGGCAGGTGTAGGGACAGCAACCTGTGGTCCCGGTGTACAACCGCAATACCGTGTGCCGCTGACGGAGCAGAGTTTTGAGTTCACGCTGAGAGGAGTGAAATAGACAGAATATTTAACGTGGAATAGAAAAGGATACGGTTTACCACAGAGTTTCAGAGAGTTTTTAAGTTCTTGTTAATAGGATATTGAAGAGAGGAAAATCCTTTGTGAGAGACTCTGTGTTACTCTGTGGTGAATCAAACTTAAAACAATAGATTTATGAAGAAACTTATTTTATCGACGGTTCTGCTTGCAGCTATCTGTACAGCCGGACAGGCCCAAAAAAAAGACGACTACTATATGAAGCACGTGGAATTTCCGCAAGGTGCTACCCTTGAGCAGAAAGTCGATATGGCAGCGCGTCTTGTACCTACTCCGCAACAGCTGGCGTGGCAACAGATGGAACTGACTGCTTTCCTTCATTTTGGTATCAATACTTTTACCGGGCGTGAGTGGGGAGACGGAAAAGAGGATCCCGCACTCTTCAATCCCTCCGAACTTGATGCGGAACAATGGGTGCGTTCACTCAAAGAGGCGGGTTTCAAGATGGCTATCCTGACTGCCAAGCATCATGATGGATTTTGCCTGTGGCCTACCAGGACTACTAACCACTCCGTGGCCTCTTCTCCTTGGAAAGGCGGAAAGGGTGATGTGGTGCGTGAACTCCGTGATGCCTGTGATAAATACGGTATCAAGTTCGGTGTTTACCTCTCTCCCTGGGATCGGAATGCATCTTGTTATGGGGATTCTCCGAAATACAACGAATTCTTTATCGAACAGCTGACTGAACTGCTTACCAATTATGGTGAAGTACACGAAGTCTGGTTCGACGGAGCCAATGGTGAAGGTCCCAACGGAAAGAAACAGGAATATGACTGGACCGCCATCCTCTCTACCATCCGTCGTCTTCAACCCCATGCAGTGACTGCCATTATGGGTGACGATGTACGATGGGTAGGCAACGAACGCGGACTGGGACGTGAAACGGAGTGGAGTGCCACCGTATTGACTCCGGGCACTTATGCCCGTTGTGAAGAGCAAAACAAAGCGTTAGGTGTAAAAGCGACTTCCAAAGATTTGGGCGGACGCGACATGTTGGTTAATGCCAGGGAACTCTTCTGGTATCCTTCCGAGGTGGATGTATCGATCCGTCCGGGATGGTTTTATCATCAGCAGGAGGACGGTAAGGTGAAGAGCCTCAAGCATCTGACCGATATTTATTTCAAATCTGTGGGTTACAACTCAGTGTTGCTGCTCAATATCCCTCCCGATCGGCGCGGACGCATCAGCGATGCCGACGTTAACCGTCTGAAAGAGTTTGCCGACTATCGCAAAGAAATTTTTGCCGATAACCGTGTGAAAGGCGGATTGAAACCATGGGCTGCCAAACCGGGTGATACCCATACCTATCAGCTGAAACTGAAATCGGAAATCAACGTGGTGATGCTACGTGAGGATATCTCGAAAGGACAGCGTACAGAAACTTTTACTGTCGAGGCACTGACTGCCGGAGGATGGAAGGAGATAGCCAAAGGTACTACCGTGGGTTATAAACGTCTGATACGTATTCCGGCTATCGAAGCCACTCAACTGAGAGTGAAGATTGATGCTTGCCGTCTGACGGCTAATATCAGCGAAGTGGCTGCCTACTATGCCCATCCGTTGGAAGAGGCGTCTGCGAAAGAAAATTGGAACGATCTGCCTCGTGCTGCATGGAAACAAGTGACTGCCTCTCCGTTGGTGATTGATCTTGGAAAAGCCGTAGAGATGGCAGGTTTCGTATATGCTCCTGCCAATGCGGAAGCGAAGCCGACAATGGCTTTCCGTTATAAATTCTATGTAAGTACCAATGGTGAAGACTGGAAAGAAGTGCCGACTACCGGGGAGTTCAGCAACATTATGCATAACCCTGTTCCGCAGACCGTTTCGTTCGGCAACAAGGTCAGTGCCCGCTACATCAAACTCGATGCCACTACACCGGACGCTACTCCGGCAAAGGTCGCTTTGAACGAAATCGGTATCCGTTTGCAGAAGTAAGTCGTTCTATTGAACAACTGCTCCGGGTTATCTGTTTGAATATAAGATATTAAACACTATTAGGTATGAAATTCTTTATTGATACGGCTAACTTGGAGCAAATCCGGGAAGCACACGATTTGGGAGTCTTGGACGGAGTAACGACTAATCCTTCTCTGATGGCTAAAGAGGGGATAAAAGGAGTCGGGAACCAGCGGAAGCATTACGTGGAGATATGTAACATCGTGCAAGGCGATGTCAGTGCCGAAGTGATCGCTACTGATTACGAAGGAATGATTCGGGAAGGAAAAGAGCTGGCAGCCCTCAATCCCCACATTGTGGTGAAGGTGCCCTGCATTGCCGACGGCATCAAAGCCATCAAGCACTTTTCCGAACAGGGCATTCGCACCAACTGTACGCTGGTCTTTTCTGCCGGTCAGGCTTTGCTGGCTGCCAAAGCGGGAGCTACGTATGTTTCTCCTTTCGTAGGACGCCTGGATGACATTTGTGAAGATGGTGTCGGACTGGTTGCCGATATTGTGCGGATGTACCGTTTCTACAATTATCCTACTCAGGTGTTGGCGGCCTCCATCCGTAGCACCAAGCATATAATGGAATGTGTGGAAGCCGGTGCCGATGTGGCGACTTGCCCGTTGAGTGCCATTAAGGGGCTGCTGAATCATCCGCTGACAGATGCCGGGCTGAAGAAATTTCTGGAAGATTATAAAAAGGTAAATGGATAAGGATTTCTGGTAACAGATGAAGCTGGCTGTATTGAAAATACCGTTTTTCAATACAGCCTTTTTTATTTGGGCTAAACCTAAAGCCCATTCAGGTGTTATTTTGATAAAATGAACATGTTAAAATAAAGACGATAGTTATGATAGATTTAGGAAGTTGGATGAATAAGATCCTTATAGGTTGGGGAGTGGACCCGAAAATAGCGAATACCTTTGATGAAACGATTATTGCCATCCTGATGATTTTTATTGCGGTCGGACTGGATTATCTTTGCCAGGCCATTTTTGTGGGTGGAATAAAGCGTCTGGCACGGCGGACTCCTTATAAATGGGATACATTGATGGTCAAACATAAAGTGATTCACCACCTGATCCATATTCTGCCGGGTATTCTGATGTATATGCTTTTGCCTATGGCATTTGTACACGGAAAGACTTTGTTGCTGGTTTCGCAGAAAATTTGTGTTATCTATATGATCTTTGCCTTGTTACTGGCTCTCAACAGCAGTCTGTTGATGTTGCTGGATATACTCAATGGAAAAGAAAAGTTGAAGAATCGTCCGATGAAAGGCTTTATTCAGGTATTACAAGTTCTTGTTTTCTTTATTGGCGGCATTGTGATTGTCTCCATAATTGTCGATAAATCTCCTGCTACGCTGTTCGCCGGGTTGGGGGCTTCTGCCGCTATTCTGATGTTGGTCTTTAAAGATAGCATTCTGGGGTTTGTGGCAGGTATTCAGTTGTCTGCCAACGATATGATACGTCCCGGTGACTGGGTGACCATCCCTTCAACCAATGCAAACGGCATTGTGGAAGAGATTACATTGAATACCGTTAAGATTCAGAATTTCGATAATACTATTTCTACCGTTCCTCCCTATTCTTTGGTAAACGGTTCGTTCCAGAACTGGCGGGGAATGACGGAATCCGGGGGACGGCGGGTGATGAAGAGCATTTTTCTTGATCTGACAACTTTGAAGTTCTGCACCCCCGAAATGCTTGATACCTTTCGCAAAGAGATACCTCTGTTGGCAGACTATCAGCCGGAGGAAGGAGTGGTGCCTACAAATTCGCAAGTATTCAGGGTATACGTAGAACGTTATCTTTGCAGTTTGCCTGTGGTAAATCAGGATCTCGACCTGATTATCAGCCAGAAGGAAGCTACTGAATACGGGGTACCTATTCAGATTTATTTCTTTTCCCGTAACAAGGTTTGGAAAGAATATGAACGTATCCAATCCGATATTTTCGATCATTTTTTTGCTATGGTACCCAAGTTTGAACTGAAGGTATATCAATATTCGGATTGATTGGTTTCGAAATCGGTATATACAGGTAAGTGATCACTGTATCCTCCCTGGTATTTCATTCCGATGTAGGTGCGGAAAGGCTGCATGCCTCCGTATTTTTCATCTTTTATCAGAAGGAAAGGCAAACGCAGCACGCTTGCCTTTTTTTCTTCGGTAAAAAGTGTACCGGAAGTATCAAGCAGTGTACCGGATACAATCAGGTGATCCAGCAATCCCCATTCACCCTGATATTTATAGGAACCGAAGTTACGGTTCTTGGCTTTTCGCGCCAGTAAGTGGTACAGTTGTTTATGGTCAGGATTCTCTTCGGGAGAAAGGGCTTTCAGGACTTGTTTTACAGATTTGTCAGTGGGATAATCATTAAAATCTCCCATAATAATCAATTTGGCAGAACGGCGGACACACATTAGGCTGTCTGCCGCATTTTTCAGTTTTTGTGCCGCAAAAAGGCGATAAGGTTCTGATTGACGTGCTCCGCCCGAGCGGGAGGGTAGATGTGCCACTAATACATCCAGTGTATCACCTGTCAGCAATAATCCGCTGACGTGCAGGATATCCCTTGTCGGACGATGATTCTCAAAATTGCCGACAGGGATGGAAGAACAGGTAAGGAGTTTGAACCGGTCGCGTTGGTAAAGCAGTGCTACGTCGATACCGCGCTGGTCAGGAGAGTGTGTCATCACATAACGATAATCTGCCTCCTTAAGTGGAGAATAAAGCGTGAGATCGCGCATAACCGTATCATTTTCCACTTCACACAATCCTATCAATACCGGAAAGTTCCATTCTCCGACTGCTGCAAGAGTGCGGGCCACATTATCTATCTTCTTTTTATATCGGCTATAGCCCCAATGCCGGAGCGAATGGGGCAGAAACTCCCTGTCATTTTTGAGTGAATCGTGCCGGGTATCGAAGAAGTTTTCGGTATTCCAAAAGACGACACGAAAAGGAGGCTGATTTTGTGCAGAAAGAAAAAGTGAAGTGGAGGAAATCAGCAATAAAAAGAAAAGACGGAGCATAGATTTTAGTTCTCGTTTTGATTCACCACAGAGCACACAGATTTTTAATTTTAGAATTATCAAGTGAATTCTTCTTTGTGTCCTCTGTGGTGAAATTGATTTAGTTCTTTGCCGGAATATGTGCCAATACATCCAACAGATGCTTCCAGAATTTATCTACTGAAGGAATATGCATCCGTTCGTCCGGAGAGTGGACTCCTGTCAATGTAGGACCGAAGGAAATCATGTCCAATGCAGGATATTTATCAAGGAATAAACCACATTCCAGTCCGGCGTGAATTGCTTTCACTTTGGCATCTACACCGAACAGACGTTTATATGACTCTTCAGCTACTTTCAGGATTTCCGAGTCCGGATTGGGTTTCCATCCGGGATATCCGTCACCCCAAGTCACTTGCGCGCCTGCCAAAGTAAATACTGCACGTACAGTGTTGGCTACATCGTCGCGTGAAGAAAGAATGGAACTGCGCTGGCTGGTTTCGATACGGATAGTATTTTCCGGTTTCATCTTGACAGATGCCAGATTGGTCGATGTTTCCACCAGACCCGGGATGTCATGGCTCATGGCATAAACTCCGTGCGGGCAGGCATACAACGAAGTGATCAGGCGATAGGCTGTACTTGGGTCGATAGCCCAGTCACGACGAGGTTCCGTTTCAAGAAGAATACTCAGATCCGGTTCTATCTTATGAAGTTCGTCTTCTATTTCTGCAATAAAGACATTCAAGGCTGTGCGCACATCGTGCTTATAATGTTCCGGTACGGAGAATACAGCTGAAGCTTCACGCGGAATGGCATTTCGCAGGTTACCTCCGTTGAATTCGAAGAGGAAGAAGTCTTCCTGATAAGTATTCTGCATCAAGTACAGGAAGCGATTCAGAATCTTGTTGGCATTGCCGCGTCCCAGATGGATATCTCCACCGGAATGCCCGCCTTTCAGACCTTTCACGGTGATATGGAAGCAAAGGTGGCTGATGGGTGTCATCACCGTTTCGTATTTGAATTGGGCAACCGAGTCGATACCACCTGCACAACCGATGAAAAGTTCACCTTCATCTTCCGAGTCGAGGTTTAATAGGATTTCCCCGTTCATGAACCCCTCTTTCAGGGCAAAAGCACCGGTCAGACCTGTCTCTTCATCTACAGTGAACAGACATTCGAGAGGACCGTGCTCAATGCTGTCGTCGGCCAGAATGGCCAACTCAGTAGCTACACCGATACCGTTGTCAGCCCCCAGAGTTGTTCCTTTTGCCTTCATCCATTCCCCGTCAATCTCCGTTTCGATAGGGTCGGTCAGGAAGTCATGCTCCGTATCGTTATTCTTTTCGCACACCATGTCTACGTGTGATTGCAAGATCACTGTCTTCAGGTTTTCTTTACCCGGAGTAGCCGGCTTCTTGATAAGTACATTACCGGCTTCGTCCACTTTTGTCTCTAAATTATATTTTTCTCCGAACGCTTTTAAATAAGCGATTATCTTTTCTTCCTTCTTTGAAGGACGGGGCACCTGGCAGATTTCGTTGAAGAAGTGAAATACGCCGGCCGGTTTCAGTTCTGATTTTTCCATTCTCTTTTCTTTTTATGGAATTAAAAATTCAATTTTAACCCCTTATTGCTAAATATGGTTAATTTGCTTGCAAATTTTGAACCCGTTTCTCTTTTTTTATGGTAAAAAAGGAGGCTTAGTCAGTACAAAAGTCTATATTTGCACCCACAAAATTAATAGAAATGCTCTATACAATACTGATAACTCTGTTAATAGTTGCTATTTGCCTTGGTTTATTAGGCATAAAAGTCTTCTTTACAAAAGGCGGAAAATTTCCCAACGGGCACGTCAGCGGCAATAAAGCGTTAAGGGAGAGAGGCATAAGTTGTGCACAGTCTCAAGATCGGGAAGCACAAAAGAAACGGCGCTTTTCTATTGATGAAATTGAGAAAACCTTAAACGATAGTATGAACTAATTAATTAAAAAACTATATTTTACAAGTATGAAGAGAATGAATTACCTCATTAACGGATTTGCTGCTCTTGCATTCCTCTTTCTTTTTTCACAATGCGCTGGTAAAGCCGACAATGCTGCTCCCGCTGCTTCCGGAAATGCAAATGGCACTTCTGGTCTGAAAATCGCTTATGTAGAAGTAGATACATTGTTGTCTCAATATAATTTCTGCAAAGATCTGAATGCTGATATGATCAGTAAGGAAGAGAACAGCCGTATGGTATTAAATCAAAAAGCTAACGAACTGCGTAAATCACAGCAGGAATTCCAGAAAAAATATGAAAGCAATGCTTTTATTTCTCAGGAAAGAGCACAACAGGAATATGCACGCTTAGGTAAATTGGAGCAGGATTTGCAGGCATTGCAAAACAAACTGGCTACCGAAATGGCATCTGAAAATGCTAAAAACAGCCAGATTCTGCGTGACTCTATCAATGCTTTCCTGAAAGAATACAATAAGACTAAAGGTTATAACCTGATTATCAGCAATACCAGTTTTGATAATCTGTTGTATGCCGACAGCACACTGAACATCACAAAAGAAATTGTAGACGGACTTAACGCAAGATATGCTCCTGTGGGTAAGAAGTAAAATCCGGTTTATCATATTATGAAATAGGAGAGGCAATTCTGAAGAGGATTGCCTCTTTTTGTCTTTAAGATTATCTCTCGATTTATAGCTGTCCGTTCGATATTTTATATTATTTTGCAACAAGAGTGAAAAACAGAATACAAATGAGAAATCATTGGAGTGAAAAAATACGAAGATACCTGCAAAGTCCTTATCCGGTTGTGTATCAAAGATGGAAGGTGGTATTGATTTCTTCGTTGGTCGTATTCCTTATATTACTGGTTTTACAGCCTTTCGGAATATCGGGCATTGAGGGGCATAAGTTTTGGATACTTTTGGGCTTTATGGGTGTGACAGCAGTATTTCTGAGCATCCCCGTGTATCTTTTTGCCTGTCTGTTTCCGGAGTTTTACAAAGAAGAGGGGTGGACTGTATGGAAACAGATAGTCAATCTGTTGATGGTAATCTTATTTATTGCTGTCGGTAACTGGCTTTATTCAACATTTGTTTTTGGCTGGGGGCTGCGTTGGGATGTCTTTTGTGTTTTTGCATTGTTCACTTTGGTTATCGGACTTTTCCCTACAGTACTTTTCATTTTATTGAATCAAAACAGGTTGTTGGCTATCCATTTAGAGGAAGCGACGGAGATGAACCTCCATTTACAGCGGCCAGTATCTGCGACGGAATCTATAGAAACAACTGAAATAGTTTCTTTGCTTTCGTTCCAGGGCGGTACCAGGGAATCTTTGGAATTGGACTCTAAGGACTTGTTGTATATAGAGTCCGATGGAAACTATATCCGGGTGAACTATCAGAAAGGAGGCAGAAATATGCAGTGTCTGTTGCGGACGACCATGAAGCAGGCGGAGGAAGTAACCGGTGGGTCTCCGTTGGTGGTGAAGTGCCACCGTGCTTTTTTGGTCAATCTCCGTAAGGTGGTAAAGGTTAGTGGAAACTCACAGGGCTACCGTTTGCTTTTGGAAGGTTGTCCGGAAGAGATACCTGTATCACGGGCCTATTCCAAACAGGTTAAAGAGCTGATGGAAACTATAGTCGGCAAATAACCGTTGGTCACAAAAAGATGCAGTTCGTCACATAGGACGAGCTGCTTGTCACATATCCGGGCTGTCTGTCCCGGATATTTTTTTGCTTGGAACCGATCCTTTATGTTTGCCGGTGAAAATGTTAGCAAACAGACCACAATGAAGAGATTCTATGTAACAGTGATTGGAAGCTTGATGCTTCTCCCGGTTTCACTCGTAGCCCAAAACGTAACTACGGATACCATTTTTTTCACGACTTTAGGTGATAGTATATTGTTGGACGAGGTAGTCGTCAAAGCACATAAAACTCCCAGGGCTAACAGCCGCTGGAGCGATTTGCGACCGGTCGATCTGGTAACGGTAGGAGGAGCTAACGGAGATTTATATCGGGCTTTGCAAACCCTTCCGGGGGCTCAAATTCAGGGTGAAAGCGGTCGTCTGCTGGTGCGTGGCGGGAGCAGTAACGAAACACAGACCTATATAGACGGCATGCATGTGTTGAATCCTTATACTACAACCGGAGCGGATACTCCTGCACGAGGACGCTATTCCACTTTTATGTTCAGTGGTGTCAATCTGGCTTCCGGCGGACAGTCACAGGAGTATGGAGAGGCCTTGTCTGCTGTACTTCCTCTGGAAACCAAGGACCATAGTACGGTCAATAAACTGGGAATGAATGTTTCTACCGTCGGGTTGGGAGGAGGTGGTACGCGGGTTTTCGGGCACTCTTCACTTTCGCTGAATCTCGATTATCAGAATCTGTCACCTTATTATCGGGTTTATCCTTCCCGGACTGATTTCAAGCAGCCATACGGTATGTTTTCCGGTGCTGCCCAATATCGGTACACGCCGGATGAAAGGACTGTATTCAAATTATATGCAGGGTATGACCGTACTTCCTTTTCGAATTATGCAGATGCAGACCGTCATCTCTTCGGTTTGGGTGAAAACAATGTTTATCTGAACACTACCTTCCGCAAACGTGCCGCTTCCGGTTGGAATTGGTTTTTCGGGGCTGCGTATTCTTTTTATGACCGGCGAGTGGGAGGTGCAGTGACAGGCGGGGATGCATGGAGTGAGCGGCAGCAGGAACTTCATTTGAAAGTCAGGTCCTTCCGGCAATTTACTCCTTGGCTACGTCTGGACGCGGGAGTTGAAACTTTTATCCGGTCATATCGGGATTATTATCGGTTTGAGTTGCTCTATGATGAAAACCGTATGTACCCCACGATCTGTGCAGGATTTCTTTCGTCCATTTTTTATCTGTCGGAACACTTCAAAACAGAACTGTCTTTCCGTCCGGAGTATGTTTCATTGAACCGGCGGATGAACTGGTCTCCCAGAGCTGCTGTCAATTATGCGTGGAATCGTTTGTCAATCTCGGTTGTGGCAGGACAATACACTCAATTACCGGAAAATAAATACCTGATAAAAAACACTGCTTTGCCCTCTAATATCTGTAGGCAGACTCTCTTCAGTCTCCAATACGAACAGAGCGGGCGATTTTACAAAGCGGAGTTTTATTACAAAAATTATAAAAGGCTGGAATTGTCTGTTCCCCAAGGTATGGTTCCCGATGGATACGGACATAGTAAAGGCATTGACCTATATTTTTGTGACAATGCCCTATGGAAGAATTTTGAATACCGTTTGTCCTATTCTTATAATCTTTCAAAACGGAAATACCGGGAATATACTGAACTGACCGTTCCGCAATACGCTACCCGTCATAATGTGTCATTGGTACTGAAATACAGTGTTCCCCGTCTGCGAACCATCTTCAGCGTGACCGACCGGTTGGCAAGTGGGCGTCCTTATCATAATCCGGAGCTGCCGGGGTTGATGAATGATGAAGTAAAACCCTGCCATTCTCTCGATTTGGGTATCACTGTGCTGGCGAGTAAGAAGGTTATCGTACATGCCTCTGCCACTAATCTGACGGGGCGTAAAAACGAATATGGACGGATTAACGGACAGGCCGTCCGTGCTTCCAGTGACCGTTTCTTCTATCTGGGAGTTTATATCACTTTAGGTAAGAAAGTAGCTTATGATGTTTCTAATTTTTAAATATTTACCATTATGAAGACAATGATTATTTTGCTGTTTGCAGTACTAACGAGTGTGTCCGTAGCGGGTCAGAATCTGACATTGATTGTCAAAGACGTGGAGCATGTGGACGGATCTGTTTACGTGGCTATCTACTCTTCCAAACAGACCTTTATGAAGAAGCCTGTTTTCGGTTTTCGAGTAGGAGTGAAGGACCGGACGATAGAGATACCCTGTAAGGGAATTCCTGCCGGTACTTATGCCATTTCCCTCTTTCAGGATGAAAATGAAAACGGGAAGTTGGATACCGGTGCATTCGGGCGTCCTTTGGAAAAGTTCGGGTTCAGCAATGATGCGGAAGGAGTCTTGGGAGCTCCTTCGTTTGAAAAATGCTGTTTTGAACTCAAACGGGACACTACGATGGTTATTCATTTAAAGTAGTGTATCATTCGGTTTCAATTGCTGATGCACGTGAAAGGTAGAGAGGAAACTTTGAAAAAGGGGAGCTCTTTTTTATTTAGAGAGCTCTTTCTCCTCTTCCTGCGGAATGCGAAAAGCTGTATAAAGTTCCAATATAGCTGCTATGGTGAGGCAGGCAATCCATTCGTTGCCGCGTGTGGTGAACATGAATGCACCTGTCAGTATCAATGCCAGTGCGCCGAATATCTGCTGAATGCGCAGGCGGCGGAGCGTTTTGTTTTTTGCCCGGAGCGGAGTGTTGACCTGGGCCAATGCCACAAAGCCTGCCCCGATGGTATATATATAAGGTGCATACACCCATCCGGTGATAAAGACGGCGGCTCCTACGAGAGCCATCACGGCGCCTACGGCGAAAAGTGCGGGTATCAGTTGTTTCATTCGTTCTCGTCAAATACGTAAATGTCTTCGTTGGGCTTTTTCATCAGATATTTTTCGCGCGCTATCTGTTCGATGGCTTCAGGATTGGTGCTCAACTCGTTGAGGCGCTCCGTGTTTTCTTCATACTCTGCGCGGTATTTATCAATCTCTCCCTGCAAGCGGCTGATTTCGCGTGCATAGCCGATGCGGCGGATCATACTGTTTTCGTCCAAAAAGCCGATGATGACTCCGAATGCCAGGACGGTGATCCAGTATTTATGTCTGCCTATAAACTCCCAGATTGTGATTAATTTGCCCATGATTTTCTCATTAATTCCAAATGCAAAGATAAAACTAATAACTTAAAACGTAGCATTTCCGCTCTAAAACTTATTCCGCTTCCTTTTTTCTCCTTGCACTTTTTTGCGTACATTTGCACAAACTCAAAAAACAGAGATCATCCGGAATATGGAAAACTATATCGTATCCGCCCGTAAGTATCGTCCTTCCACCTTTGAGTCGGTCGTGGGGCAACGGGCACTGACCACTACACTGAAAAATGCTATCGCCACCCAGAAACTGGCGCATGCTTATCTGTTCTGCGGACCGCGCGGAGTGGGTAAAACTACTTGTGCACGTATCTTTGCCAAGACCATCAACTGTATGAATCTTACGGCAGATGGCGAAGCCTGCAACGAATGTGAGTCGTGTGTCGCTTTCAACGAGCAACGCTCGTACAACATTCATGAACTGGATGCGGCGTCCAACAACTCGGTAGACGATATTCGCCAACTGGTGGAACAGGTGCGTATTCCGCCACAGATAGGTAAGTATAAAGTGTATATCATTGACGAGGTACACATGCTGTCGGCCTCGGCTTTCAACGCCTTCCTGAAGACATTGGAAGAACCTCCCCGCCATGCCATTTTCATTTTGGCTACAACGGAGAAGCATAAAATCCTTCCTACCATTTTGTCGCGTTGTCAGATTTACGATTTTAACCGTATCAGTGTGGATGATACCGTGAATCATCTGTCTTATGTGGCATCGAAAGAAGGAATCACGGCCGAACCTGAAGCCTTGAACGTGATTGCGCTCAAAGCCGATGGAGGTATGCGTGATGCACTTTCCATTTTCGATCAGGTAGTAAGTTTCACCGGAGGTAATATCACCTACAAGAGTGTGATTGAGAATCTTAATGTGCTGGATTATGAATACTATTTCCGCCTGACAGACTGCTTCCTTGAAAATAAGGTAAGTGATGCTTTACTATTGTTCAACGATGTACTGAACAAAGGATTCGACGGTAGCCATTTCATCACCGGACTTTCATCACACTTCCGTGATTTGTTGGTGAGTAAAGATGCTGCTACACTCCAGTTGCTTGAGGTAGGTGCCAGTATCCGCCAACGTTATCAGGAGCAGGCACAGAAGTGCACATTGCCGTTCCTGTACCGGGCCATGAAACTTTGCAATGATTGTGATATGAACTATCGTGCCAGCAAAAATAAACGTCTGTTGGTGGAACTGACCTTGATACAGGTTGCTCAGCTTACCGTTGAGGGGGATGACGGCAGTGGTGGGCGTGGCCCTAAACAAGCCATAAAACCCGTCTTCACGCAACCCGCCGCTGCACAGCAGCCTCAGGTAGCACCTGCCGCTTCGCAATCTCAGAGTACGAATGTCGCTGCACCTGCTGCTCCGCAGGTTGCGCCCCAGCAAGCTACTGCCTCTCCGGCTGTCAACATACGTCCGGGCGGAGCGGTTTCTCCACCGGGAGCTATGCCCGATGCGGTACGGATGGCACAGTTTAAAGAAGAAAAGAAGATTCCTGTGATGAAGAAATCCAGTCTCGGACTTTCCATCAAGCATCCTCAGAAGGAGGAAGAGCAGCAGGGATCGGGAGCGGTCCATACTGTCCAGGCGCAGACACAGCAGATTGAAGAAGATTTCATCTTCAATGAACGCGATTTGAATTATTACTGGCAGGAATACGCCGGACGTATGCCGATAGAACAGAAAGCGATTGCCATGCGTATGCAGAACATGCGTCTGTCATTGCTCAATGATACGACTTTTGAGGTGGTGGTAGACAATGAAATCATTGCGAAAGATTTCACGGCACTGATTCCCAACATACAAGCATATTTGCGTGGTTCATTAAAGAACCGCAAAGTGACAATGACCGTTCGTGTCAGCGAAGCGACGGAGAATGTACGTGCCGTCAGCCGTGTGGAAAAGTTCCAGATGATGGCACAAAAGAACAGCGCATTGTTGCAACTGAAGGAAGAGTTCGGTTTGGAACTGTATTAAGGAAAGCAACCATCCGTTTTTTTGCAAGAAATACAGGTTTCTGTGCAACGTTCCGGATACTTGTTACGTCTAATAGCTATAATCAAAAAATAGAATGAATATGAAAACAATTCGTAAGAGAGGGATCAGTGCATTTCTTTTTCTGTCTTTGTTGATGTCGGCAACGTTGGTAAGTGCCCAAGGAGCGATTGTGGCAAGTGGTAAATACATAACGAAGAACGTTAAAGTGTCGGGATTCGATCGGATTCAGCTGAAAGGAAGTCCGACCATTGAATACACACAGTCGTCGGGAGGAACCAAGGTTCAGGTTACAGGATCGGACAATCTGGTCGATTTGATAGAATGCCGGGTAGAAGGAAGTACGCTGATAGTGAATATGAAGCCACATACTAATATTTCTTATGGTAAAGCGGGACGGCTGAAAGTCCTGGTTTCCAGTCCGTCTTTAAGAAGTGTTTTCCTTCAGGGGTCGGGCGATATCTATTTAGGTAATCTGAAGGCAGAAGAACTTGAGGTATCATTGGCCGGTTCGGGAGACATCGTTGCGGGAGATGTAACATGCAATGGTGATTTTTCTGCTTTGTTGAAAGGTTCCGGAGATATTGATGTGAAAGGACAGATTCGTGCTAAAAGTGTGAGTCTGACTTTGCAGGGTTCGGGTGACTTGAATGTTGTCGGTGTTACCGGGAGCGAAATCAGTGCAATGCTTCAGGGATCAGGTGATCTGAAAGTAAGAAGTGCTTATACCACATCGACCGTAACGGCAAAATTGAGCGGATCGGGTGATATGGATGTATTGGGTATCCGTGCCAATAATGTAGCTGCACAATTGGCCGGTTCGGGTGATATGACTCTGTCCGGTTCTACCCGCGATGCCACACTGGTGCTGAGCAGGTCGGGAGAACTTAATGCGCGTAAGTTGGATGCAGAGAATGTAACAGCCCGTGTCAACGGTTCCGGAGATATTACCTGTGTAGCTACAAAGACACTTGTGACTAATATTCAAGGAAGCGGTGAAGTTTCATACAAAGGAAATCCGAGTGTGCGGTCGACAGGTAAGAATCACCTGAACAGACTTTAAACACTTTGTATCCTACCTGTCGGGTAGAATACACGAAACGCCCCTTAACAATATATGTTATTCCGATTACATATATTGTTAAGGGGCGTTTCATATATTGTTATTTCATAGGGGTATATATTGGATCAAGCTTCCTGTGAGGTAAGCCGAAATAGGAACGTCCCGCATTTGACCGGATGTTATCTATATATAAACGTGTTTGGAGGAAGATTAGGACAGTAAATAAAAATGAGTCATAACTAATACCAGAATGGTAATCCTGTAATGGAAGGATTTCATCAAAAGTGATTTTGCATTGATAAAGATTAGGAAAAACACCCAAATATAGGTATTGTATTTGCATATAGATACAATATTATACCTAAATTTTGGTATTGTTCCCGCTTTAGGTATATTGTACTTTTGCGAGCTAATAGAAGGTGAGATGATTCGTAAAATTGCATATATACTTTTTTTATTTATAATTTGCTGTAATGTGTCTCGTGCGTGGGGGCAGACGTTTGTATTCCGGGGTACTGTATTGGATGAACAAACTCATAAAGCATTGGATTATGCCACCATTCAGTTGTTTGTGGAGAAACAGTTTGCTTATGGCGGAATAACAGATGCAAACGGACATTTTGAACTTCTTCATATCAAGCCCGGGACCTATCGGATCGTCGTATCTTATTTAGGGTATGATTCTACCGAAAAAGAGATTAAAGTGCTTGGAAATACTTCAGAAATCTTTCATTTAAAGCCCTCAAACATGGCGTTGAACGAAGTGGTAGTGACTGCTTCCGAATCAAAGCGTGCTACCAGTGCTTCCATAGTCGACCGTACTGCCATGAAACATCTTCAACCCAGTAGTTTCAGTGATTTGATGGAACTGATACCCGGAGGAAAATCGGCTGATCCTCAGATGGGACAGGCCAATCTGATTCGTATACGTGAAACGGGTAATACGGAAGATATCTCTTCATTGGGAGTTGGATTTTACATTGATGGTATTTTTCAGAATACGGATGCCAATCTGCAATATATGCCGAGTAGCACTTCTGCTGTAAATGCGACGAGTACGATGTCAAAGGGACTGGATATGCGTACCATTCCGACTGATAATATTGAAAAGGTGGAGATCATTCGTGGTATTCCCTCTGTAGCTTATGGTAACGTGGCAAACGGCGCTGTGATTATCCAGCGTAAAACCAGCGAAAGTCCGTTATCTGCACGCTTCAAGGCTGATAAGACCAGCAAACTGTTTTCAGTGGGCAAAGGATTCCGGTTGGACGGGAACGGACGTTATGTTTTGAATGCCGATTTGAGCTATCTGGATTCAAAAATAGATCCGCGCAACAGCGTGAAAAACTATACCCGTCTCACAGCCTCCACCCGTCTGGATGGAAAATGGTTATGGAATGAACGTAATATTCATTGGAATATCAGTACCGACTATACCGGATCGTTTGATGATGCGAAACGGGATAAAGATGCAACCGTAAAGGAGGACTCTTATAAATCAGACTTCAGTAGTTTGAAGATGGCAGGAAAATGGAACCTGAAATTCCCTAACCATTCGTGGATTCGTGAGATTAGCGCGGCAACTTCTGTCAGTTGGCAGTGGGAGAAGATGCGTGAAACGAAATCTGTGTCTCTGAATCGTCCGGCCGCTATTGCTACTCAGACAGAGACCGGAGAATCTGATGGCATCTATCTGCCTTATAATTATGTGGCGCAGATGGAAATTGACGGTAAACCTTTATATGTTACGGCTTCTGCCCGTACGCAATTGGCTTTTCCACTGGGGATGCTGCAAAATGCAATGAATATAGGGGTGGAATGGAATTATCAGAAGAATTTGGGAGAAGGCCAGGTATTCGATGTGACACG